>MCHG01000255.1_pt1 | contig 22369 bp, 18 predicted proteins | sample 787351 | NCBI WGS metagenome assembly MCHG01 (sample SAMN05430296, study PRJNA330682) | permafrost metagenome | biome: Cold desert; feature: permafrost; material: soil; isolation source: enrichment culture inoculated with soil incubated with H2/CO2 at 20 degrees... ... | reverse complement strand
CTTCGCCACTGGTGTTCCTCCTAATATCTACGCATTTCACCGCTACACTAGGAATTCCACTTACCTCTCCTGCACTCAAGTAATACAGTTTCAAATGCTAACTATGGTTAAGCCGTAGCCTTTTACATCTGACACATATTACCGCCTACTCACCCTTTACGCCCAGTAAATCCGGACAACGCTCGCCCCCTACGTATTACCGCGGCTGCTGGCACGTAGTTAGCCGGGGCTTCCTCCTTGGCTACCGTCATTTTTTTCTTCACCAAGGACAGAGTTTTACGATCCGAAGACCTTCTTCACTCACGCGGCGTCGCTGCATCAGGGTTTCCCCCATTGTGCAATATTCCCCACTGCTGCCTCCCGTAGGAGTCTGGACCGTGTCTCAGTTCCAGTGTGGCCGTTCACCCTCTCAGGCCGGCTACTGATCGTCGCCTTGGTAGGCCTTTACCCTACCAACTAGCTAATCAGACGCGAACTCATCCTATACCTCTAAATCGATTTGACTTTTGTATCATGTGATACTAAAGTGTCATATGGTTTTAATCCCGGTTTCCCGAGGCTATTCCTTTGTACAGGGCAGATTGTTCACGCGTTACTCACCCGTCCGCCACTAAGTATATTACTTCACCAAATACATAATCTATGTACACTGTGTTGTCTCTTGGAATTAGCGTGAAGCGCATTTGTGCTTCGTTCTTATTTCCAATACTTTTAACTTCATCTATGTATATATTATCTATGTTTCCTTAAGCAAATTCGGCTTGGGTACACTTTTATACTTGGTGAAGCAATATACTTCGTTCGACTTGCATGTGTTAGGCACGCCGCCAGCGTTCGTCCTGAGCCAGGATCAAACTCTCGTTTAATATTCTTGCTCAAGATAACGCTTAGCATTATCTTAATTATTTCTTTTCTTTACTTTACTTTTGTTTTGTTCTTTTTTCTAGAACTCTCAAAGGTTTCTTATGCTGTTTTATTGTCTAGGTTCTTGCCGTCTCATAAGACAGCTTTGTTAGATTATCAGTTCTTATTATATATGTCAAGAACTTTCCAATTTATTTTAAAATCTTCATTTAATTGCTGCTTTTTTTAAGATTCGACAGCTTTGTTAGTTTATCACAATTATATTCAATTGTCAACTAATTTTTCTCTTGTTTTTCAATCGTTTTAAACATTTTATCTCTTGAAATCTGAAGTGCTTTTATATTGTAGCGTAACTAATATTCTTTGTCAATCCCCTTTTTAATTTTAATTTTAAATTTTTTATTAACTTAAATGTTTATAACAGAAAGAACGAAACTCTCGTTCTTTCTAACACTATCATATGATATAAATTATTATTTATCCAATTCTGTTTTTATGCTTAATGCTACTGGATCATTCGGGTTAATTTTTAGGGCTGTCTGTATATCTTCTTTAGCTCTATCTAGTTGATTATTATATAAATATGAAACTGCACGATTACAAAACACCTCACAGTTACCAGGTTCAATATTTAAAACTTTTGTAAACAATTCAGCTGCTTCAACATACTTACCTCTACATAACTTGCAAAGTCCAAGCTCATTTAACGCCTCTTTTTGATCATACTCTAATTTTAAAACATTCTCAAAATATCTTTCTGCAATATCGTATTGTTCAAGCGTCCTATAGGCGAGCCCTATAAAAAACAATAAATTCCACCAATTGCCGAACTTTTTCACTAATGGCAAAAGCAAATCTAATCCTTCTTCAGTCTTATCCTTCAAAACAAGATTGTATCCATTTTCAAAATCTACATATGGCTTAAGCTCAATTAATTCATTTCTAATTTCATCAATTCTTAAAATATCATCATCGATTATTTGATGCTTATTCCATATAAGTTCAGCCTTAATATATTGCTGCTTTTTTTTATAATAAAAGCCAAGCTTATAATAGGCCAAAGCAAACTTATCATTATCAAGACATTTTTCAAAATACTTATTTGCTTCTTCTAAAAAATACTGGCTTAGTTTATCTTTTGAATCTAAGTTATATTTCAATCCCATTTTCTCCAAGGAAGAGGCGTATACAAAGCAGCTTTTTTCACTTTCTTCTAAATTTAATAAAGCCTTTCCATAAACAACTGCATCTTCTAATTCATCATCAAATTTATTAATAGAGTATATAATATACGGCTTAATATCAAATTCTAGCTTATTAAGCATGTCTTCATATTCAGCTATATATTTAAAGTCTATATCAGAACCTATAATAAATATTATTCCATCTATAATGTTATTTAAAGTTATACCATCTCTTTCATCCTGCACTTTTATATCTTCTATTAGCTTTTCCACCCTTACTGGAACAGGCAGCTCTTGTATAATTTTATATGATTTGTTTTTAAAATCAATAAAAGAACCCTTTTTCAAAGAAATAAATGAAATGTCTTTTCTTTTTTTTTCATAAAATTCTATAAAATACTTATCTCTTTTGTTCATTGGTAAACTCCTTTAATAAATCATTTATTATATATGTAATACATCGATTAAATATATTGTTTTTATCTTTATATATAAATAATATTGTCTTAGCTCCTATGTCAACTATTCTAAATTCATTGAAAATTTTAAAGTCTTTATTTGCTTCATTAAAATATTGCTTTTTAAATCTCTCTTCATTCGATAAAATTCTTTTGATTGATTTGTATTTATCTTCTGCATGCTTGTATAAATAGTCAGGCAATTCTTCATATTGATTATTTAAAACATAATCATATCTCAAGGACCATATGAATTCGTCAGTCATTATATTATTGTATTTTATATAATCAAACAATATCTTATAAAGCTTTTTCCTGCTGTGTGACATTTTGTACAAATCATTTTGCTGCCAGAAAAGACTAAAATTCTCATAAAACTCAAATGCTGATTCTTTAAATATGTTACTTAATATATACTCTAATGATTTTTGAAAGTATTTTTCATTATAATATTTATCTAATAATTCTTCAACATTTTTTAACTTTAATATTTCCTCAGCGGTGATGTATTTTGTACAAATTACTTCATATGGAGAAGTTTTTCTATATTTAATTTCATGTTTGTTTATATCATCATACATTTTGGTTCCCTTTAATACCTTAAGAAATCCAAGTTGTATCTTTTCTGCATAAAGTTTGTGAATTCCATCAAAAGATTTTTTAAAACTATTATAATCTTCATATGGAAGGCCTGCAATTAAATCAAGATGTATATGTACATTTTTGCTTTCTTGTATACTTACTATTACTTTATTAAGCTTTTCTACATCCATATGCCTATTGATTTCAAGTAGAGTCTCATCATTTAAGGATTGAACCCCTATTTCAAATTGAAACATATTTACAGGAAGATTACTAATATATTTTAAAAACTCATCATTTATTATATCTGCTGTAATTTCAAAATGTATTGTCATATTATTTCTGTTATGTTCAATTATGAAGTCCATAATTTCAATAGATCTTTTATAATCTGCATTAAACGTCCTGTCCACAAACTTAATTTGTCTCGCTTTCGTGTTTAATAACATCTTTAAATCCCTTTTCACTCGATCAATTGAAAATATCCTCATTTTTTTATCAATAGATGACATACAAAAGCTACAGCAAAACGGACATCCCCTAGAGGATTCATAATATATAATTTTATCTTCAAAATTATCATTTTCTTCATAAGGATAATTGATTATGTCTAAATCCATAATTGGTTCTCTTTGATAATTTATAATTATCTTATCATTAACATCATTATCTCTGTACGCAATTCCCTTAATTTTCTTTAAATCTGAGTTTTCTTTTTTTATTTCTAGCAAAAATTCTTTAAAAGTTAACTCTCCTTCTCCAAAAATAACATAATTCACATATGTTTCCTTTTGCATGAATTTATCCACCTCAAAAGAAACCTCAGGGCCACCGCACAGAATTTTAACATGCTTTTTTGCTTCCTTTATAACATAGGCTAATTCTTTTATGTATTCAATGTTCCACACGTATGAAGAAAAACATATTAAGTCTGCATTAACTGAAAAAATTTCACTTAATATGTATTCTTGTTTTTGATTAATTGTAAATTCTTTTATTTCGATAGTAAGTTCATCTGATTCAATATCATTGCAGAATTTTTTTAAATACCTTACTGCTAGATTAGCATGAATGAATTTGGAATCAAGAGTTACTAATAATATTTTCATATATTCACCTTTATTAAACCTGTCTTATTTCTTAATATTACTTCCTTTTCTCCTCTTTTCAACACCCTACATTTTCCTAAAAGAGGATGACTAAATGAAGAATACCTTAAATACTCATTGATATCCAGTATATTATTCATTGATACTTTAAGCTTTTCAGGGTTTATTACACCTTTTCTAAGCTTATATAAGTATGAAGAAAAATTATATAACAATGTTTCGTTAATTATATCTTTACTTTTATTTTCATTCTCATTTTCATTTTCATTTTTAACTACATTATATATATATTGAAGCGACTTAAACTTATCTATTAATTCATCAGTAATTAATTCATCTTTTGAAAGCATTCCTATTCTTTCTTTTTCAAATTCAATTAAATTTTTTTTATTAATTTGTATATTACTTCTGATAAATAAAGCCTTCAAAGAGAAATTAATAAGTCTCTCTTTTGTTGTTTCATTAATATTTTCTAAATTATCATTTAAGTATTCGTTAATTATTGATGATATTAAAATAGTATTAAGTAACGCACCACTATTTATAGAATAAAACATTGTAGCGTTTAATGCTTCATTTAATAAATTATCCCACTGTGTATTTGCTATTATGATGGGAATTAATTTATATTCCAACAAATTATCATATATTTGTGAGGAGCCTTTATTTTCAAAATAACATTCTAAATTTTTATCATTTCCATTTTTATAATATTTAAATAATTCAATTTCCTTTTTATATCTATCTAAATCAAAATAGCACCCTATATCATTTTCAAAAGGAATAAGACATTTTACTGCAATTAAAAATAATTGCAATTCAATATTTGGTAATTCATCCTCTCTAGCATTTTGATAGCAATAATTAAGCAAGCCATTTATTCTTGATAGCATTTTTGCTCCTTTATCTGAAAAAAATGTTAGGCACACCAAAAATAGAATCCCAGTTAAACCGTGATTCTATTATACCTTCAATTTATTAAAAGAGAAACATAATTTTATTTTTAGAAATTGACATCTGTGTTTTTTCTGAAACCTTCTTTATATTCATTTGCAAAATAAATGACCATATTAGAATAATCACTTGCTGCTGAATTTTTATTTTCCCTTCTATCCATAAATTCAACCAATCCTTGTTGACCCCTGTTATATGCAGTAAGTGCCATATGTATATCATTGTTATATAAATTTAAAAGATATGCTATTTGAGTAATGGTTAATTTTAAATTGTATCTAGTTTCATAAAGTTTGTTAGGATCATATATATATCCTAAATTTTCTGCAACCACCTTTGCAGTATCTTCCATAAGCTGACCCAATCCACGCTCACCTGCTAAACCTCGCGCTTTAGGATTAAAATCGCTTTCTCTTTTTATAACCCCAAGAACTAAAAATAAATCTATATTTCTATTTTTGCATTCATCAACAATAAATGCGCAATCATCATATTCAAGATCAGTTAAACTGTGTGTATATTCAATTAGTTGCTTTTCTTTTATATAGGCGTTTTTTAAATCATATATAAAAGCATTTCTTCTGCTTGAATTTAAATTGGTATGATAATTTGATAAATCCTTTGCTACTGCAGTCATGCTCAAATTTACCATCATAAAAAATGAGAGCATGCACATTACAAGAATTATCGTTAAGTACTTTTCACGTTTCATTTCATCACCCCTAATGTTTGTTAATTAATTATATTTTTACTTTATTTTCAGGTCAATGAAGAAATGTGACAAGTATTGTTGAAATATGATATAGATTAGCGATTAGTTTATTATATTATAAATATCTTAATTGTATAAGAAAAAAAATAATAAAATACTTTAGTTTTTACAAAAATTTATTCATGGCTATGAAAATATAAATGCTAGCTTGACCTTGTATACCAAAGTCCAGCTAGCACTTTATTTACTACATCTTTTCAGGTGTTTCCATTCCTAAAAGTTCCATTCCCTTTTTAAGCACAGTATTCACTATCTTAGTTAACAGAAGTCTTGCTTTCTTTACTTCTAAATCTTCTACAACTATTGGGCATTCATGATAAAAACGATTAAATTCTTGAGCAAGACCAACAATGAATCTTGTTATAAAGAATGGTTCGTATTTGTCATGTGCTCCTAAGACTGCTGCTTTAAACCCTTCAAGTTTCTTAATTACATTAAATGCTTCCTTATCAGTTAAAATTGAAAAGTCTACATTGTCGTCTACTTCTATATCTCCCTTACGCAAAAGGCTGCACGTTCTTGCATAAGTGTATTGAACATAAGGTCCTGTTTCTCCTTCAAAGCTTAATGTTTTATCCCAAGAAAACATATAATCTTTAATTCTATTATTGAATAATTCTTGGAATATAACTGCCCCTATACCTACTTGTTTAGCAACCAACTCTTTATTTTCAAGACCTGTATTTCTTTCATTTATTATTTCCATTGTTTTTTCAATTGCTCTATTTAATACATCCTCAAGAAATACAACTCTTCCTTGACGAGTGGATAAAACGCCATCTTCCAAGCTAACCGTTCCAAACATTACATGAATACAGTCTTCAGCCCATTCATATCCCATTAATTCGATTATCTTTTTCCACTGTTCAAAGTGTAGCTTTTGTGGAGCACCAACAACATATATATTTTTGTAGAAATCATATGTTTTCTTTCTATACTTAGCTGCTGCTATATCTCTCGTTACATACAGAGTTGAGCCATCGCTTTTTTGAATCAAAGCATCTGTAAAGCCGTATTCTTGTAGCTCAACTATTTTAGCACCCTCCGAATCTTTAAGAAGGCATTTATCTTCAAGTTCATCTATAACGTCATGCATTTTATCAGAGTAGAAGCTTTCTCCTGCATAGGAATCAAATTTAATATTAAGCATATCATAAACTCTGTTAAATTCCTTCAAGCTCACTTCTCTAAACCATTTCCACTGAGCATAAGCTTCCTTGTTTCCGTTTTCCAATTCCTTAAACCAGTATCTTGCTTCGTCTTGATATTCTGGATGTAATTCAACTTCTTTATTGAATCTTACATAAAGCTTCAATAATTCTTGAATTGGATTTTTTTCTATCGCTTCAACAACTTCAGGAGTTCCCCATTTTTTATATGCTGATATTAGCATCCCAAACTGAGTGCCATAATCACCTAAATGGTTAATTGTAGTTGTGTTGTAACCTAAATATTTGTATATCTTATATATGGAGTTTCCAATAATTGTAGTTCTAATATGTCCTATATGGAAGGGCTTTGCTATATTAGGCGATGAAAATTCCACAATAACATTTTTCCCTTGACCTACATTGGTACTACCATAATTATCTTGTTGCTTAAATGCTTCTTTTAATATTTTTTCAACAAAATGTTTTTTATCAACATAAAAGTTTACATATGGTCCAGCACTTTCTATTTTTTCAAATTCTTCTATTTTTCCAATTTTTTTAGCTATTTCAGAAGCAATAACAGCAGGTGATTTTCTGTATTTTTTAGCAAATTTAAAACACGGTACAGCATAATCACCCATATCCTGACTAGGTGGTATCTCTATTAATAAAAGTGCTTCATCTAAAGACAACTCACTTTCTATTGATGCAAACAGTTCTGCAACTTTTTCTTTAAAATCCATTAAATATCTACCTCCAATGGTATTTCTTTATATGTAATATTTGATAGTTATGAGAACCCCCCCACGAAATCAGAGATTTCTGGTGTTTACCCGGGAACCTTGTTGTTTTCACAATAATAACATAGCCGATTTTATCTGTCAATTTTTAGTTAATTGCTTTTCATAAAACTATATTCAACTATTTTTACAAATCAAGCTCTGTTTCTCCGTCTCCTTGAGTTATATGCCACTTTTCACGGCCCATTATTTCTTCCAATGTTACTTTGTCTGAAAGTATATTAGCAATCATCATATTGTTCTTTGGAGGCTTTCTTGTAATCATAAAACCGTTATTTAAAAGAACTCTTTTATATTCTCCATACAATCCAGTGCCAATAACAACATATTCAAGACCATTGTCATAGCAGTATTTTGAAACTCCGTTTGCCAATGCTTTTATAAATCTCTCATTAGTAGGATCTGTGAAAAACTCAACTGCAGAAGTCATCTTTGACCCGTTGGCAAAAGAATTATGCAAGATAGAAAAACCTATAATTTCATTGTTTAATTTAGCCACTATAGTTACATACTCTACGTCCGGTCTTTGGTTATATCTATAATTGCAGTATTTATAATCCTTTACCACCATAACATTATATTTGGATTTATATTTATCCCAGCATTTTTGGATGCTTTGTGGAACTTTATCAAGTATTTCAAATTTTATTTCCATGTCCATTTGACTGTTCAATCTGTTTTTAGCATATACCGTATAAATTGAATTGCCAATTGAAGCCAAAAGTCCTATTTTTATTCTCCTTTTAAGAATGTTTGTAATTAATATTGGCTTTGCGTAAACTTCCTTTTCAAATAATGTAGGCCAGCTAAATCTTTGGTAAGCCGGATAACTCTGGTCATTTGCAAGACCTATTACAACATCAACTCCGTCTTGAAGTCCTCGTTCACAGGAATTATCTGTCATTTTTCTGAAAATTCCTTGTTTTTTGTAGTCAGGGTGCGTCATTGACTTTACTGAGTGGGCAGTTAACAGCGTCTTGCCGTTTACATAAAGTTCATTCGGCAAAAGTCCATCACAGCCTATTACCTTGTCACCTTCCTTTAATAAATACATCATATTGCCTGATTTATTGTAAGGGTTTTTATCAAAAAGCCATTGGTACATTTCCTTTTTACTATTTGTATTATCTCCAAAGGATATGACGGATAATTCCTCAAATGCTTCAAAATCCCTATCCATATTTAATTTCACTATTTCTCTTTCCATATTGTAAATGCTCCTCTATTTTAAGGTGAACGAAGCCACTGCGTGGCAGCGCTTCGCGAAACTCAAATATAAACAATAATGTTGAGACAATAGATGTTTCAACATTTTTTTTGTAAAAATAAAAGTAGACAAGTTTAAAAAATTCTATTAGTATTTAATCACCACAAAAAAACACAAGGAATTTAAAACCGCTACTTTTATGAGAAAAATATACCATACAAATCAAAGAAATTCAATATATAAATTTACCAGAGGACCTCCTTTTATGATTTTAAAGACAATTAAATTTAAAATCCATAGGAGGAAAAATGGAAATATTAATAAAACTTCAAAGAAGCCTAGAGATGAGCGGTTTTAAAAAAGAAACCTGCCAAAGCTACACATATAGAATAAATTCCTTTTTAAAAAACATAAAAAAAGAGACTAAAGACATAACATTAGATGATATTTTAGAATTTCTAAGATTTTCAAGATATGAAAAAAACTATAGCATTGAAACAGTTAATGGATACAGAAATGCAATCAAATACTTTTATGAAGTGGTACTCGAAAAAATGTGGATCGATAAAAAGATACCACATATTAGAGGATACAAACCCTTACCATCTGTTCTTAGTAAAGAAGAAGTAATTGAATTTATTGAGTTAATGCCGGAAGAAGTATATAAAATAATACTTTATACAATGTATTCAGCAGGACTTAGAGTGGGTGAAGTTGTAGCATTAAAAGTAAAGGACATTGATTCAAAAAGAATGCAAATATATATTGCGCAAGGTAAAAATGGAAGTGCACGATATGCAATGTTATCTGAGCGCGCTTTATTAATGCTTAGACATCATGTTTTGCAATATAAAAAGAAGTATGGATATAAGTTTTTACCTGATGATTACTTATTTCCATCTAATAGAAACGAAAGTGGTCATATAACCAAAAAGACAATTAAGAATAATATTACCAAAGTAATTAAAAATAGTAACTTTACAAAAAGGATTTCATCCCATACCCTTCGCCACAGTTTTGCAACACATATGTTAGAAGGAGGAGCAAGTATATTTGAGATAAAAGAATTGTTAGGTCATAAAAGCATTCAAAGTACGAATATTTATCTTCATATGTCATCTGCTTCATTAATGAACTTAAAAAGCCCATTTGATGGAGAAATGAAGTCATGAGTGAAGTTAAAACAATTCAAGATATATTTGTAGAGTTTGAAGGTGAATATAGAAAAAAATATAAAATGTCTAAAGAACAGCAAAAAGCATTTAGGCATATAAAAACATGCAGAACTGAAGCGCAAGGACGTCATAAGGTTGTTTGTAGCAACTGCGGTCATGAGAAAATAACATATAACTCATGCAGAGACAGGCACTGCCCTGTATGCCAAAATTTCAAAAAAGAGAAATGGACAAATGATAGAAAATCTGAAGTTTTAGGAAGCAAATATTTTCATGTGGTTTTAACATTACCACATCAACTAAACAGTATGATAATGCACAACAAAAGCATATTGTATTCAAATATGTTAAAAGTTGCTGGTGAAACCATTAAAAAATTATGTAAAGATAATAAATATATGGGGGCTGAGCCGGCAATAACTACAGTGCTTCATACCTGGGGACAAAACTTAGAATTTCATCCCCATATTCATATGATAATATCTGCGGGCGGGCTGACAATAGATAACCACTGGAAGAAAAGCAGCGATAAATTTTTTATACCAGTAAAGGTATTGTCAAAGATGTTTAGGGGGAAATTTCTTTCATATTTAAAGGATAACTATAAAATGAATGAATTATCTTTTTATGGTGAAACCAAAGATTATGAAAATAAGAATAAATTTAAAACATTTTTAAATGAGCTATACAATATTAATTGGCATTCATATGTTAAACGACCTTTTGATAACGCAGATGCAATAATAGAGTATTTAGCAAAATATACCCATAGGGTTGCTATAACAAACAGCAGAATAATTAAGGTAGAAGATGGTAAGGTATTCTTTAAATACAAGGACTATCGTGATAATTCAAAATCAAAGGTTATGTCTTTAGAGGTTGCAGAATTTATAAGAAGATTTTTAATGCATATATTGCCTACAAGATTTATTAAAATAAGGTATTATGGAATTTGTGCAAACAGAAATAAAACGACAAAACTAAAGTTATGTCAAAAATTAACTAATATATTAAATAATCCGTTATACAAAAAATTAACTAAAGTTGAACTATTAAAGAAAATTACAAAAGGTAAGGCATTTTTATGTCCCATATGCAATATGGAAACATTAAATATAGATTTACAGGATAGTTTACTAAATAATACAGCATAATTATTTCAAAATTGAATAGGTACATGCCTTAATTACTAAACGATGGCATTACGCTAAATTGACTGCAAAAAAAATAGAAGAGTGCAGTTTTATTTAATATACCTTTTTTCCATAAAACTTATGAAAATTGAAAATAAAAGTTGCTTTTTATTGATAATTTATAAATAAAACTATGTTTTTTATCTAATTTATTGAGGGGGAAAATTATTCAATGCCCATATGTTATCTAATGTAGCCGTGGCTTCACTCACCTTTGGCGATTTTGCAGTTTGATTATAGTTTAAACTTTTACGCAATAAGAAACCAGATAAATGTTCTAATTATCTGGTTTCTTCATGGGCAAACTGCAATTCGCCTCTAAGAGGTCCGTCCCCAGAATGGGAAGTTTTATTTGTATGCTTTTCCGCTTAAATGTTCTATTTTAATTTTTATAATAGTTGTAAGGTCTTTTGACTCTTTTACATATTCTTTGCCTTTTTCTAAAAAATCATTGGAATATTTTTTTACAAATTGAGTTAAAATTTCTGCTTTTTCATCACTATTAATTTCTCCAGCTCTTCCAAATAAAATAACACTTTTGTACTTGGTATTAAAATCTTCAGGAAGGAGTTGAACATCACTTGTTACAAGGAATGAAACTTTATCGCAATTTTTTATATTATCAAGTTTTTGTCCTTCTTTTGCACCATGAAAATAAATACTATTGTTATAGTAAACATAGTTTAAGGCGATACCATATGGATATCCATTCTCGCATATTGTTGAAAGCACACCTATTTCATTGCTTTTTAATATTTCAATACTTTCTTCCACAGATAATTGCTTGTCTTTTCTTCTCATCTCTTTAAACATATTAGTTCTCCTCGCTTTAATAAAAATATATTTTATTTAAATAATCACGACACATAAACTTCACAAAAATATGTTATCATAACTAATTACCTATGTCAATTTTATGAAAACAACAAAAAAACGGAGGCTACCTCCGCTTTTATATAATGCTTTTATAATGGTACAAAACCAAAATAATTTAGAATACCAATGTAAATTCCATATGCGATGTTCCATTGCTGATCCCTTAAAATAACAGCGTCATGAGCATTTGTTAAATAGCCCATTTCAACTAGAACAGCTGGCATATTAGTTTTTCTTAGTACATATAAAGATTTGTTTTCTCTAACTTCGTTATCTCTTAAATTTGTATACTGCAAAATACCCATCAAAATATGCTGTGCAAGCCAATGAGCTTGTGTGTAATACCGATAAATATACATTTCGGCACCATTAATACTTGGATTTGCATTTGCATTTGCGTGAATGCTTAAAAAATAATCAGCTGGCCATTCATTAGCCATTCGAACTCTTTCGGCCAAACTTGTTGTGTTGTTAGTTCCTAATACCGTAGTTTGTGTAGGTCTTGATAAACGAACATTAAACCTATAATCATTTCTCAGCATATTACTTAAATATATTCCAACCTGGTATGTAATGTCTTCTTCTATTAAACCATTACCCCTAGCTCCTGTATTATGAAAGCCTGTTGGATTATGCCCTTGATCGATAAATATTTTTATAGCCATAATATCACTTCCATTTTTCATATTGTAGATTATTTTATTCGAATTAAATTATATTGTGACATTAAAAAACGAGCAAAACTTAAACTTTACTCGTTTCTTAAATATTGATATTAATCTATTTTGCTACTACTGCTTGAACTAATTTAATACATTCCATTACGTCTGATTTATTGAAGATTTCTCCTGATGAATGAAGGTTTCTAGTTGGAATGGAAATTACTCCAGTTGGAACTCCTTCTCTTGACAAATGAATTGGTCCTGCGTCAGTACCACCAAATTCAAGCACTTCATATTGGTATTTTATATTGTTTTCAACAGCTAAGTCAGTCAATAAATCTTTAACCATTGGGTGAGTTATAATGGATTTATCCATAAGTTTAATTGCTGCACCTTCACCTAATTTAACGTCCATTTTTATTCCATCTTCAGTGTCTCCAGTTGCAGTAACATCAAGAGCTATTGCCAAGTCAGGATTTATACTGTAGCCTGCTGTTTTGGCTCCTCTAGTGCCAACTTCTTCTTGAACGGAAAATACATAATAAACATCATTTTCAGTTGCAGGATGGCTTTTTAAAGCTTCTATTAATATATAGCAGCCTATCCTATCATCTGCTGCTTTACATATTACGCAGTCTTCAGTTTCATAGTATTCTGATTTAAATACGCACATGTCACCAATTTTAAAATTATTCTTTACAAAATCTTTAGAAGTAGAAGCAACATCAAGGAAAAGTTTGCTCATTGTTATTTTTTCTTTTTCAATAACTTCTTCTGAACATACAACTCCTTCCAATTTATTATCAAAAATCATTCGAAGGCCTATTATTTCTTTAGCATTAACTCCACCCACATTTGAAAATCTAAGGAATCCTTTTTCATCTACATGAGTGATTATTAATCCTATTTGGTCCATATGAGCTGAAAATAATATTTTTTTACCATTCCCTTTTTTTCTAGCAATAACATTTCCTAACACATCAACTTTTATTTCGTCTACATGTTCTTTAATTTCATTTATTATAATTTCGCGAACATTGTTTTCTCTACCTGAAGGAGAAAAGCAATTTGATAGTTTTTTCATTAATTCACTATTATAATTCATTTTAGTTTCCTTTCTGATTTTCTAAAATAACTAATTTTGTTAAATTTACAACACTGTTATAATCATTTATACTAGCAACATTTACTGATGAATGAATGTATCTGCAAGGTATGGAAATAGCTACCACCTTAGCACCTTCTTTAGTTTTGTGAATAACACCAGCATCATTTCCTCCTGCAGAGGATTTTCTTAGCTGATAAGAAATATTGTTTTTCTTAGCTATATTTTCAATTTTTCTTACTTCTTCAATATCATAGATAGTTGAACTGTCCATTAGTGATAAAGTAGCTCCCTTACCTATTAAAGTTACTTTAGAATGTTCTTTTACTTCTGGCATATCAGCACATACTGTTCCTTCAAGCACAATGGCATAATCAGGCTCTAAAACAAACGCTGAGGTTTGTGCGCCACTACATCCTACTTCTTCCATTACAGTAAATACACCATAAAAATCAGCGTCTAGCTTCATGTTTAAAAGCTCTAACAATGCGCTGCATCCTGCACGATCATCCAAAGCCTTTGCTTTTATTAAACCGTCGCCAAATTCAACATAATCACTTTTAAATGTAACATAATCGCCAACACTTACTAATTTTTCTGTTTCTAATTTAGAATAGGTTCCAATATCAATATAAAGTTTATCAATTGCGACTGATTTTCCTCTTTCTTCATCGCTCATTAAATGAACTGCCTTTGAGCCAATAACACCAGGAATCATTTTTTCGCCAACCAATACAAGTTTAGAGTTTAATACTCTTTGGTCAATACCACCTACGGCTTGAAATTTAATGAATCCATCAGAATCAATATGTGATACCATAAGACCTACTTCATCCATATGAGTGGCTATCATTATAGTCTTGTTTTTTATTCCTTTATTGTGCGCAATTACATTTCCTAGCTTATCTACATAATATTCGCAGTTTATTTCTTTCAATTTGTCTTTTATATAATTTCTAACTTCGTATTCGTAACCTGATACGCCGGAAAGTTCAGTTAGTTCTTTTAAAAACATAATATTTCCTCCAAATCAGAATTATCTAGCTCGTTTATAAAACGCGCTATTGCTTTGCCTGTTGTTTCAATATCCTTCATATCAATTGTTTCAACAGATGTATGCATGTATCTAAGCGGTATTGACAACAAAATACAAGGTACACCTTCTCTGTTTATTTGAACAGCCTCTGTGTCAGTCCCTGTTTTCGCAGGTAAAGCTTCATACTGCATAGGGTAGTTATATGCCTTACATACTTCAATAAACTTTTTTGTTAGCTTTTGATTTAATCTTCCACCAAATGAGACAATAGGCCCTTTGCCTAATTCACATGTTTCTGAAGGCATACCAGGTGCTTTGCCAAAATCAACATCTAAAACAATTCCTATATCAGGATTTATCTTGTAGCTTGCGGTTGTAGCTCCTCTAAAGCCAGTTTCTTCTTGAGCTGTTGCAGCGTAGTAAATATTACTTTTGTGAGATAGTTTTTTTAATTCTTTTGCAGTTTCAAGCATAACTGCAACACATGCTTTGTCATCAAAAGCTTTAGCAGAAACTACTTCACCCTGAAGAGAGATGAGTTCTCTATTAATTGTTGCAACATCACCAACTCTTAATAGTTTTTCAAGTTTTTCCTTAGAAAATCCTGTATCAATATATAAATCCTTTATTTTTAATGCTTTGTTTCTTTCTTCTTCAGGAGTTACATGAGGAGGTTTAATACCAATTACTCCAAAAACATTTTCTCTTCCATAGACTGTAATGTCCTGTGCCACTAAAGAAGCGGGGTTAATGCCTCCAACGGATGTAAAACTTAAAAATCCGTTATCTAGTATTTTTGTTATCATTAATCCTATTTCATCAAGGTGTGCAGCTAACATAATTCTTTTATCATTAAAACCTTCTTGTTTAAATATGTAGCTTCCTACCTTATCTTTTTCAAATGAATCAGTAAAAGGATCAAAATATTTTTTTAAGATATCACCATTTATATGTTCAAACCCTGAAACAAAAGGATTAGAACATACTTCACACAAAAATTCCTTTAACATTTATTTCTCCTTAATTAAAGATTTTATTATAAAGTTAAAAAAAGCAATTGTATAGCGATATTTTTGATCGCTACAATCGCTTTTTTGTTATTAATTTAATTATTTCAATAAATCTCCAAGAGCAGCTCCTAAAGATTCACCTATAGTAAAATTTGCTTCTTCTGGTTGGTATACAGTTGATTCTTCATGTGAAAATTCATCACCCTTATCTTCTAATATGAATGTAAGGTTAAGATTTTTTCCCTTTATGTCAACACCAAGAACTTTAGCATCCTTAACTTCTCCAACTTTAACTACTTGTGCAGGAGTTCTTAATTTTTCAGCTGAAACCTTAGCTATAGGAATAAAGCAATCTATATTTTCATTTACAGTTACATGAACTCCGTCTAATAAAATACGAGTTACTTCAACTGGAATTATATCATTTTGATTTACAGTTTTTGCATATTTATCAAATGGATGCTCAACTAATTGTTTTAATCCTAGACTTACTTTTCTGTCTTTTCTAGTAATATTTAATATTTTAGCTGTAACTTCATGTCCTTGCTGAACAATATCTGTTACCTTTTCTGTTCTTGCCCAATCAAGATCTTTGATGTGAAGCAAGCATTCAATTCCATCGATTTCTACGAAAGCACCAAAATCAGCTATTCTTGTAACATTTCCAGTAACTACATCACCTTTTTGGTGGGTGTCTAAGAATAGTGCCCATGGACTTTTTATTGTTGCTTTATAGCTTAAAGATAATTTCTTATTTTCTTTATCAACGCTTTTTACTTTTACACTTATTTTATCATCAATTTTTAAAACTTCTGATGGATGTTTTATTCTAGTCCATGCGATTTCATTTATGTGTAGAAGACCGTCAATACCATTTACTTCAACAAATGCGCCGTAATCTTGGATATTTTTAACGGTACCTTCATAAATTTCGCCTTCTTGGATGGTTTCCCAAACAAGGTTGTCTCTTTCAGCTTTTTCTTCTTTTTCAATTGCTCTTGAAGTTAAAACTAATTGTTTTCTGCCTTTGTTGTTTTTAGTTTCTAAAACCTGAACCTTAATTGATTTTCCAACATATTCTGAAGGGTCAACATTTCTTTGTACAGAAATTTGGTTTCTTGGAATAAATCCTTTAATTCCTTTTACTTTTCCATAAATTCCGAATTGAGAAGCTTCAACAATAATTGTATCAATAACTGTTCCTGTAATTCTCATTTTTTCTAGTTCATCCCAGATTTTATGTTCTTCTATGGGCTTTCTTGTTAATACAACATTACCATCTTGGTCTGCAATTCTCATAATTTGAGCTTCTACTTCGTCCCCTTCTTTTAAGACAGTTGTTAAATCCTGTATTTCTGTGAGGGAATATTCTTCTCTTGTGATAATTCCATCTGCTTTAAAATTGATGTTTACAGAAACGGCTTCTGGTTTTACATATATAACTTTACCTTTTACTTTTTCGCCTATTCTGATATAAGATACTCCACCGTAATTCTCAAACAAATCATGCATTGTTCCTTGTTCAGATTGTTCAACTTGTTTATCTACTTCAGCTACTTCAACTTGTTCAGTTTGTTTATCTACTTCAGCTACTTCAACTTGTTCAGTTTGTTTAGCTACTTCAGCTACTTCAACTTGTTCAGTTTGTTTAGCTACTTCAGCTACTTCAACTTGATCAGTTTGTTCAGCTACTTCAACTTGTTCTGCTTGTTCGTTTTTTTCAACCTGTTCATTAATGTCATTATTTAGGTTTTCCAACATTTTAATAACCTCCTCAATTATCCAGTCAGGTGCAGATGCTCCTGCGGACACTCCCACAATAGTATTTTTATCAATATAGTTATAAGGTATTTCCTTATAATTTTCAATTAAGTAAGTATTAGGACAGACTTTTTTACTAAGCTCATATAACTTTTTTGTATTAGAACTATTTTTCCCGCCTATTATTAGCATTATATCACATCTTGAAGCAAGATTAGTACAAGCTTCTTGTCTTTTTCTTGTAGCATCACAAATTGTATTATGTACTTCTATATTCTTAAAATCATTTTCATTTATTGAATCTAAAATTTTTTGGAATGTATAAGTATTAAAAGTTGTTTGAGATACCATGCAGTATTTTTTAGCTTTGTCAATATTGATTGACAATAGCTCTTCAGTACTATTTATTACTATAGCTTCATTATTACACCAACCTAAAATTCCAATAACCTCAGGATGATCTTTATCGCCTACAATAATTATATCATACCCTATATTTTTACATTCTTCCACTATTTTATGTATCTTTTTAACTTTTACACACGTTGCATCTATAACTTCGATATTATTTTCAATAAGTTTATCTATAACATGTTTTCCAACACCGTGTGTTCTTATAAGAAGCTTTGCATCCTTAACTTCAGGAATATCATCAACCACAATCATTCCTTTATTATTTAATTTATCTACAACGTCTTTATTATGTATTATTTCGCCATAGCTGTAAAGCTTTTTTTCTGTATCTAACATTTTGTCAGCTTTATCTACAGCTATCTTTACACCAGAACAAAATCCGTTATATTTAGAAATTTCAATTTTCATAAGTTTACCCGATTCTACTGTCATTTAAACTATATATATCTCTTAAAATTTGTTTTCCTATTTCTGTATATATTTCTGTATTTGGCTTAGTTTCTAAATTCTTAAAATAATCTTTTTCTTCTCCAAAAATTATCTCTATTTTACCCCTAAATTTATACGTTCCTTTAATATAAAAAGGAATGATATTAGTTTTTGCTTTGTTTGCTATCAAAGCAATTCCAGCTTTTGCATTTTTTTCATCAAACTGTTTGACCCTAGTTCCTTCAGGAAATATTCCTAGAATTTCATTATTATTTAAAACTGCTAAAGAGTTTTTTATAGCAGACATAGAAACTCCTTGTCTGTCAACAGGAAATCCTCCAAGCTTTCTCAATATATATCCTAATATTTTTTTATCAAACAATTCTTTTTTACCCATAAAATGAATTTGCCTTTTAGAGGTTATAGCAAGTATTACAGGATCTATCATTGATGTGTGATTTCCACATACTATTAAGCTTTCTTTAGAAATATTTATACTGTCACTATTATGAACCTTTAGATCAAACACAAAGAATACCAAGATCTTAAAAAATACTACAACAAACTTATAAAACATTATTTCCTCCAATTATATCAGCGATGGTTTTTAGAACATCATCTAAATTCATATTTGTTGTATCTATTAAAATTGCATCATCTGCCTTTAATAAAGGAGAAATCTTTCTAGTTGTATCATTAGCATCACGCATTTTTAGGTCGCTAAGAACATCATCAAAGTCTACTTTTTTTCCATCAGCTTCAAGCTGGTCATATCTTCTTTTAGCTCTTTTTTCTTCGGAAGCTGTTATAAAAAATTTAAAATTTGCATTTGGAAAAACCTTAGTTCCAATATCACGACCATCTAAAATAACATTCTTATTTTCAGCTATTTTTCTTTGAAGCTCTACCATTTTGTAGCGAACATTTTTTAAAGCTGAAATTTTTGAAGCGCATATTGAAATAATTTCATCTCTTATGAACTCTTCAACATCTTTATTGTCTAGAAATATATTGTTTTTATAATAATCCACAGTTGTGGTTTTAAGCATTTCATCAACCATACATTCATTTGCTTCGTTAATTTCGATACCATTTATGTATGCTTTATATGCCAATGCACGATACATAGCACCGGTATCTATATATTCAAAACCTAGTTGCTTGCTTAACAACTTTGCAACAGTGCTTTTACCAGCTCCTGATGGGCCATCTATTGCAATTATCATATAGATTTCCTTTCCAGTTAATTTAATAAACACTTCATCATTATATTACAAATATCTTAATATAACAACTAAATCTTTTAGGGCGAGACAGATGGGGACGGTCCTTGTAAGACAGATGGGGACGGTCCTTAGTTGTCACATGTTTATGTGACAACTAAGGACCGTCCCCATCTGTCTCGTCGTCCCCATCTGTCTAGTCCCCATCTGTCTCTAGTTTTGGTAAATGCTATGATTATCCCAAAGCTGTTCTAGTTTATTATAATATTCCACTAAATCTTCTTTTTCTTGCAAACTTATATTGGTAATAAGGTTATTTATCATACATAGAGGTACAACTAAGGAATCAACAAATGATACAATATTACTTTTAGCTAACAAGGAAACATCAGCATAATTGTAAACAGGTGATGATTCAGTGTCAGTTATAGCAACAATTTTAGCTTTCTTTTCTTTTATAAATTTCGTAGCATCGATAGTTATTTTAGAATATCTTGGGTAACTGATTACTATTAAAACATCGGTTTCTTTTATTCTGATTATTTGTTCGTAAAGAGAATTGACACCACTGTTATTTAATACTTTCACATTATCTAATATAACATCAAGATAAAATCCTAAATAATTTGACAAAGTTGAAGAAGTCCTAAGCCCTAGTATGTATACTTTATCAGCATTAATTATAAGTTCTGTAGCCTTGTCCAAAGCTTTAGTATCAATTGTTTCATATAAGCTTCTCATATTGTTCATTTCATTTTTAATAATTTTTTTGTGTAGTTTATCAGAGTCATTTATTACATCATCATCTAAACCGATTCTTTGAACAGTTGTAAGTTTATTTTTTATCAATATTTGCAGTGCTTTTTGAAGTTCTGGGAAACCTGCATAACCAATTGAACTTGCAAAACGTACAACAGTAGATTCACTAACATCAACAGTTCCCCCTATTTTAGCCGCTGTCATAAATGCGGCTTTATCATAGTGGTCAATGATAAATTGTGCAATTTGTTTTTGACCTTTACTAAATTTATAATAATTACTTTTTATAATACTTATCAAATCATTATTATTCATAAGTTTAACCTCGAATTAGTTTAATACCTTCTTCAAAAGCATTTATATTTTTTTCAACTGTAACAGGTGGTACTCTATTAACTATTGAATTTATCATTATATCCTTACTTATTAAATCTACTCCCATAAGCGCATAAAGCGCACCAACAGAAACTATATTAGCAACCATATGAGTTCCAATTTTATTTTGTGCCGTTTCAATTATTGGAAGCTTATATATCTTGTAAGGTACATTAATATTGACATTAACACTTTCATCGACTACTAGTATACCATCTTTGCCTAAAGATGCAACATATTTATCGTATGAATTTTGTGTTAATGAAAGCAAAATGTCACAGTTAGTTACTTTCGGAAACTTTATTTCATCATTACTTATTATTACCTCGGCTTTGCTTGAACCTCCTCTGGCTTCTGGACCATAGGATTGTGTTTGTATTGCATTCATTCCTTGCTCAATGGCAGCATCAGCTAAAATTATTGCTGCAAGAATTACTCCTTGCCCACCAGAGCCGCTTAGTCTTAATTCGAATTTTCGAAACATCACTATCTCTCCTATTTTTGAAATTTTTCAATAAATACTTGATATCCTTCTGTATATTCAGGCTTTGGATTATTATAAAATTCACCAATTAAGATTTTATTTATTCCTTTTTCAGGATTTTTCTCAACAACCTTTACATCTACGCAGGTATCCTTAAAGTATGAATGCATATTAAAAGCATTACCTTTTTTATTCTTTCTTCCATAATAAGTGGGACAGAGACTTAGACCTTCAATAAATGAAAATCCTTTGTTTTCCAAACCTTTTTCAATTAGCTTTTGCATTAATGCAGCATGATAAGCAGTAGCTCTTCCAACATATGTCGCACCAGCTCCTTGAGCTAGATTGCATAAGTCAAAAGGCTTATCAATGTTACCATATGGAGCAGTTGTTGCAAAGTCACCATAAGGCGTTGTTGGAGAAAATTGTCCTCCTGTCATTCCGTAGATACTGTTATTAAAAACTATAGTAGTAATATCTATATTTCTTCTTGCGGCATGAATTAGATGATTACCTCCAATAGCTGAGCTATCACCATCCCCCATAATTACAATAACATGAAGCTTTGGATTAGCAAGTTTAATGCCTGTTGCAAATGCAAGTGCACGTCCATGTGTTGTATGAAGAGTGTTGAAATCCAAATAACCTGGAGCTCTAGAAGAACAACCTATTCCAGAAACTACAACAACTTCATCCTTGTTTAAACCGAGCTTATCAATTGCTCTTACTACTGTGTTCATTAATGTTCCATGGCCACAACCAGGACACCAAATGTGAGGTAGTTTG
>MCHG01000254.1_pt1 | contig 22408 bp, 13 predicted proteins | sample 787351 | NCBI WGS metagenome assembly MCHG01 (sample SAMN05430296, study PRJNA330682) | permafrost metagenome | biome: Cold desert; feature: permafrost; material: soil; isolation source: enrichment culture inoculated with soil incubated with H2/CO2 at 20 degrees... ... | reverse complement strand
ATCAAGCGCCGCTATTATTCTGAGAGTTGCAGCATTTATATTAAATTATAACTTTTTTCAGTAGGCTGAATAGTTACAAGCTATCCAGCCTTAACGGGCGGATAACACTAGAGAATTTTGATCGCGTTGCTACTCCACCAGGAGGATTTCCAACAACACTTTCACAGATAGGAAAGTGCGTTGTAGAAGATGGCGAGAGAGCAGAAAAGTTCAGGATATCACTTCTAGGCAAGTTAGGTTGTGTTGACGCGTGGCCGCGAAGCAAATAATAGAAATAAAACTATGAAATATTTCACTTCTTCATAATTACTTTTTTAGTGATCCATCAACAATAAGTTGATATTTTTAGGTTCTTCGTTATTTCGAGTGGGTAATTTATAATCACTTCACAAATGCGACACGGCATCTGTAATATTTGAAAATATTTAAAATGGGAAATCACATTCCGCACCCCTGCCAATATAGGATAATAATCTCTAGATGTTGGCCATTTTATTAATATATATTTCTCAAAATGACACATCTGTGTATTGAATTTGTACAAAAATGCCATAATTCGGAATGTGGGTTATCAACATCTACTAATGGAGTTTAAGGCCTAATTAGGTGGATTTTTGTACCATAATTGATTCAGTACGTTGATTTATAATTGGATTTCAAAAATTTAATGTTCTATGGATTGAACATTTTATAAAGACATGTTTTTTAAAAAAACAGTATTAGTTATCGGGTTTTGATGCAAAAATTGTGGATTTTTTGGTGGAACATAAACGGCTGACGAAAAGCGGTGTTAAAAATAGACAACTTAACAAAATACAAAAGCCCGTTAGCAAATATCAAATAAAAACGTATAAGTAGCACACGGATTTATCAGTTATTTAGCAACAGTTTGGTAGAAAATAAGAAGGTATTTAATTGACAAAAATCGGAGGAGAACCCCAGACAAAAGACGGCAAAAAACATAAGGAATACTCAATAGAATCCGCAAAGAAAACCCGTATAGCTACATACAAGTACAGTGGGGAAATTCAGGAACTCCCGATAGAATTCGTGGAAAAAGTGTACATAACAAAGTACAAAGGAGAAATAAAAGACAGAAAAAGTCTCAAATGGGTACCTTTTATTAACACTTTTGAAGTCGCCGCTGTTCAAATTACCGGATGGCTGAGTATTATTTTGGGACTTGTAATCTCTTTCGGAACTATTACAGTCTCTTCTGGATACTTAGCGAGTTCTAGTTCTGAGGAAGTTACTGGTTTTCTGTTAGCTGGTACTTTGTTAGCTTGCCTGATATCTTTAGCAGGATTTTGCATTTATTCAAATGGGGAATCTTTGATTTACAATGTAAAATACGTAAAAGCTACCAGATGCAAAAAATGTCACAAGAACTGCGCTTATGAAGAGAGAGAAGAACCAGAGATCAAAGAAATAAGCACTGAAAATTCATATACGTTCACAATAACTCGATACTGGAAGTGCAAGTACTGTGGATATATCGACAGCAGTGAAAGTCCTGAAAAAATAAAAAGCCATAAAGGAAAAAAGGAAAAGCCTAAAGAAATAAAATGTGAAAAATGTGGGAAAACAGGGGTCAGTTCCGAATGCAGAGATCCAGACGTAAAAATGGAATCTTTTCCATTATCAGAAGTCGTCACAACCACGATCAGGTATTACAAGTGCAAGTACTGCGAAAATCTAAATACCACTGAAGTGGAAATGGGAACGGGATCTGGAACTTTTTGAGTTTTTGAAGACAAAAATTAACTGAGAACCATCAGAAATAAGAATTACATAACTTTTTTATTATATTTTCAGCTCAGCCTCCTCAAATCCTCCGATCGCGCCGCAGTTTTGAAGTATCTTTAGTTTTTGAAAAATATATGGCAACTAGATGAGATTTTTCCAGAAACATTTAAAGGCTGCCGGTCTGATTTTCACTCACATGAGTTTTGAGAAGACACCTAAGAACAAAAAAGTGTAATAACATTTTACTCAGGGGCTAGACTTAAATTATCTCTCTAAATCGACCTTATTCATCTTCCTAATCAGGAACAACTGGATCGTTATATTCCGTCTTGAGAATTTATAGAATAAAGGTTCAGTCTGGAAGACTGAAAGTCTTCAGACTAACTTCAACAAACTTAATATACTTATTACTCCTATTTTTATTTGGATTCAATTATTTTAGTTCTCCTACGTTTTTTTGGCAGAAACTGGAAGGACACTTAATTTAAAATAGATTTTATAATAATAACCAATTCGGATTTCTACAGAGCCAAAATTTGATTTATTTTTTTGGGAAGACTATTAATTACCTCAAATGATACCAAAAAGAGAAATAATATTCAATTCGATAGTTGGTCTAAGAGACCCTATATACAATCCAATATAATATTGGGGGATATCATGGATAAAATCGATAATGTCAAAATGAAGCAAATAGAAGCAAATCTTGAACAATTTAAAGCCAATCAGAATCAGGTTTCTGATACTAGCGTGATTTTTCCTGAAAAAGTAAGAAGTACTCATTACCGCCCAGCTGATCCCATGAAAATTTGGGATTATTTAGAATTATTGGTTTCTATGTTATCAGATTCCTTTAATAAGAGATACCCCATTCCAAAGAAAACTGTATTAGTGGGAACATTTGCTCTCTTGTATTTAATAAGTCCAATTGACATTTCTCCAGATATTATACCTTTGATTGGATTTGTGGATGATGTCGCTATACTTGTTTTTGCAGCCAGCCTTATTAAAGATGACTTAGAGAAGTATAGAGCTTGGAAAATGAGTAGTGATAACGACTTTATTCACCTATGATCTCAATTTGCGGCTCTTCGTTATTTTGTGTGGATATCCTCATAAAAACCAACGCAGTCTTGATTTGAAAATCATCTTATCCATAGAGAATGACGAAGAGCCAAAATTTTGTTCCATTGTGTTGTTCGTTACTGGTGTGAATCCTTTCATCGTGTGGTCTACATTTCTCTTGAAAATCTCTTTTTCATAAGAGATTGCCTTAAGAGATGCTTTTGAAAGTTCCAGATAGGACTCTGAATTCAGCAAGCTTCGACGACTGTATCAGATGTTATCAATTGGCAGATCTCATAGTATACAATTTCATCCTCAATGGGAATTTCATCACCAGGTTTAAACTCTTCAGAATACTTCTTGCTTACGTTTTTCAACTGATGATATACACAAAAAGAATGACTCACTTCAGGGAAGACGGTCTTTACAGCTTCAATTATCGCATTATCTTCATCAGAAACGATTCTTTTTATTTTGCCTTCAGGAAATCGGTTCTTTATCCTTTCCATAAGAGGAACTAAGGCTCTAGCGTCCGGTAAACTATCAGTTATCTCAAAATCTAAAATTACTTTTTCTTTTGTGGCAACAACACACACAGATTTATATCTCAACTTTTTCCATTCTTTTTTTGTAAGCTTTTTTCCAATCAAATCTTCAAGTCTTTTTTTCCATCCTACTTTGGTCCAATCCCCATCAACATATAAAGTTCCATCAAAATCAAATTTTTGATCTAAAAGTTCTTGCTTTGAAAGTTCTGTTTGGTTCTGTTCATATAACCACAATGAAGTTGGACAAGGAGCTCTTCCACATACATTTATCACTCCCTCTGTATATGTTTCCCCAATTCGTCGAGAATTGTGTAGACTGCATCGTCCATCATATCTAACATTCATTTGTTTCTCATAATATTCATAACTGTAATTTGCAGGACCAGGAACGCCAATAATCTGATCATGAAAATGTTTCTCACAAACAGGACAAAACCAGTATGTAACATCGCGAGCTATGGTGCCGTAACTTGATAAAATAAAGCGAGTGTAGTGAGAGTTCACATGTAATTTACTGCCACAATCATCACAATGAGTAGGAGAACATATAGAGAACATAGGATAGTATCGATTTTCAACCAAAACTTTTGGTAAAGGAATTATTATTTTCCCGTCAACCACTGTTTTTATCATTGACTTATCTATTGAGATGTTTCCTTTTCCCATAAATAGGGAGTTTATTTCAATATAATTAAAATTTTATTGTTTTGCATGGTGAGAGAAGAAATATGAAGACCAGAAAATAATAAAAAGTCTCTGATTTCATACCAGTCCGCGGAAGACAATTCTTGAAGCTGCAGTGGAAACTGCAAATATTATAATTGAAAGGGGGAGCGTGCAGGCGAGGTCATATTTCAGCTGCACCCGGTCTCCTCCATACTCCACTGAACCTGCAAAGCGGGTAAGGATAGCGCTGATCAACAAGACATAAATTCCTATTGCAAGTAGAAAATGATCCGGAGCAATGGACTGGGAAAAAGCTCCTTGCCCGAGTTCAACAGGCATTCCGGACAGGTCTGCAGGAACCCTGTTCATCCTTTCACCCACCTGGCTCAAGATTTTTGTAATAACTTCAGCAAGGGCAAGAGTAATCCCTGCAATAAGCGGGGCAAAAATTACAGCAGTCGAACGCATGGTTGAGGTAACGTCATAAAGCGAACGCCGGATTCGTTCTTCGACGGCACTCAGCTCTTTTAAGTGGTCTGCAAGTTTGATAATAGAAGCTCCTGCAGCTTCATGGTTTTTGTGGACACTTTCCGTAAAGAGGAGCATGGTGTTTCGGATCCTTTCAGAATATATGTGCCTGAAGGCCCCGAAGTCTTCGTCAAAAATCGCATCCTTGAGATTTGTCCTCATACTGAGCAGGTTCATTGAAATTTCCTCAAAAGCTTTCCCGATTTTTGAGCCTTCCATAGTTTTTGATGTGTAGGCAAAAGCTTCTTCAGGGGCTTTTCCTTCCGAAATTCTCCTTCCGAGCACAAAGAGAGAGTCTGAAAACTCCTGCTCCATCTCTTTTACCCTGTCTCTTATTTTCTTATAGGGGACAGACGAAAAGTAAAGGTAAATTGAAATTCCGGAAGTTAAACCCAGAACGAGAGGAAGAGTCGGTGGAAGATATCCTCCAAGGGGTGCGGTTGCTACAATTTTTCCCGGATTCCCGAGCAGGAGCAGGAGATATCCGAGAGGAGCTATCAGAAAGAAGACCAGGACTGAAAGCATTATGGCAAAGCGTTTCTTTTTTCTTATGTCCGAAAGGTCAGGGTGAGAATCAGGAATCTGTCTTGGGATGAAAGCAACTGGCCTCTGCATGAGAATGTATTCGGAGTAGACTGCTGCAAGAATCGGGAAAGTTAGGTCGTAGAGAAGTATAAGATCCATTGTTTCAGGCTTCATACCTACGACCGTGACGGCAGGCAGGAGAGCCACCAGGGCAAGAGGGATCAGGATAAAAATTGAGTAGAGGACGTAACTTGGTGTTTTCAGTTTTGCCGCAAAAGATTCCATAAGGCTTTCAGTGCCTTCTAGACTGATATCCAGAGCACGGTTTAAGGTTATAATCCTCTGGGCTTCGTCAGGTTCGGCTGTGGAGCTTTTTATCAGGTGCAGGGAGCGCTTGAAATATTCGCTGTTTCTTCCCCACAGGTCGGCAAAAGAAAGAAGGGCATCGTCCATGCTGCTGTAGATCCTGAGGTTCAGGTCCCATGTCAGTTTTTTTAAGTCCTTTGCAAGCGGCCTTTCGGAGTTGCGGGCTGCAAAAAGGACAGCATGTTCAAGGTTGGGAACGAGTTTCATGGACATGACTATATAGCTCAGGATTTCAGGAATATCTCCGAGGGAGGATATTTTCATAAACTTTGCCTTGATCTTTACATACTCGCTCAGATAGCAGAGTATGCTCAGGGGAATAACAAATGTCAGGATTCCCATGATGAAAAGAGTCCTGGCCTCAAAACTCCTGGAAAGAAGCAGGAGGAGATCTATTCCAAGCAACAGGATTAAAGTTGCAACAGTTCCTGCATAAGAAAACAGCACTGTTTCAAAGGCTTCCAGGTCAAAACCAGTAAATATAAGAGCATCCCTGTACTCCGAACTAACGCTTTTTTCGCATTGTCTGCTGAAGGCAACAGGGTTTCGGACGGTCCATCCCCATTGCTTTACTGTGGTTTTGCAGGCTCTTACATACCAGTTGCTTTCTTCTGACATGTCCCTCTCCCATATGACAATTTTCTCCCCTCGGATGCTTATTTTTTATTTTTCATTCCCGTATCTGCCTGGCAAAGTTTTCAAACCAGGTTTCCCATTGTCTATAAAGCACTTCCAAATCATCCCCGGAATCGGATTCTGAGTCACTCTCATACTCGTTTCCGCATGCTTTGTTTTTCGTCATGGAGTCCGAAAGCAGCCAGAACATATTGTTTGCCTGGCTTACGGCTTCTGCCTCCAGCAGAGAAGGTTTCTGACGACCTTCAACGGCAATTTTTTCTTTTATCCTTGTCCGAAGCTCAATGCTTTTCAAGGCCCTGTCTATGGAAATCCCCCATTTCCTTGCAATCTTGCCGATAAGTTCGGATTGTCCCTGTTCGAGGACCTTTCCTGCAAGCAGGAGATCCTGCGATGCATCGTAATTCATTATATCCGTAAAGATCTCGGAAGGCTCGGGATTTTCTATTTGAGCACTGGTGACTTCTGCGATACGGCTCACCCTTTTTATCTTCCTCATGCTTCCTTCGAGCCTTATGCCCGAGCAAATAATTACTGCATCCGTGGCTTTGAAAGAAGCAGGAGGGACCCCAAGGGTGTGTACGATTCTCTCGTATACATTTTCAATGGAAGAGCCGTGAATGGTCCCGATAACCGAGTTTCCGGCATTTCCGACCTGCATTGCTTCGTAGAGCACTTTTACTTCCGGACCTCTGACTTCCCCTAACACAAGTGAGGAACTTCCAAGCCGCAGAGCAGCTCTGAGAGCTGTTTCAGGGCTCATTTCCGCCCCCGACTTCAGGACAGAAGAATGGGAACTCATTCCCTGGACTTTCCAGCCCAGGCTCTGGAGCTTTTCAATGGGCAGCTCGTGAGTATCTTCTATTGTCAGAATTCTGTATTTCTGGGGAATTTCAAGAAGCATAGCAGACAGAAGAGAAGTCTTTCCGGCTCCGACTTCTCCTGCAACCAGGACTGAAGCCTGCCCGTCCATGAGAAAGCTTAAAAGCCCTGCTGCGAGTGGGGAAATCGAGCCTGCATTGATTAGTTTTGGCAGGGTCCAGGGAGAAATGGAATGTTTTCGAAAGGCGTAGGCAAGCCCGCTTGCGCTCAGCGGGTCTCCTATTACCGAAACCCTTACCCCGAAAGCCTCAAGGTTAAGTTCAAGCACAGGAATCGCCTCCCCAAAAGGTCTGCCGCTAATTGTCCTGAACCTGGATACAAGAGCATCAAGGTCATCCTGCGAAAGAAAAACATTGCTTGCACACTCCTCTCCATCCATGACAACATGAACGGGGTTTGTGTCGGCAGGGGCATTGATGTATACATCGGTAATCCTGGTATCGGAAAGAAGGTCTTCTACGATCCCGAGCCCGTTTGTGTACCTTGCTAGCAGGTCGGCATAGCTTTCAAGTTCCTCAGGGCCACAGGTCTCCCCGCCTGCGAGCAGTTCTTCTTCCAGAAGCTCTTTTGCCATGCGCCTGAAATATTCCCTGGCATCTATTGGGTCTGTAAAAGCGAGATCCTTTGGCCTGTGCCTGATCATCCGTCTCCGGACTTTCTCAAGCAGCCTGAGTTCCTCTTGCCGAAGGTTGTACTCCGGAGGCCTGATCATGTAAAGCTTTTCAGGTCTGTCGGTGTAACGGTAAACAGAAACTTCAAGTTTTCTCCCTCCCCTGCCGTTTATATCATAACACTCAAGAAACTCAGTATTTTCCGGGGCTTCGTTATAGACGCGAGAACTGGAAAACGGAGGCCTTACATGAGGTTTGAACACGCTTTCGTAGTCAAAAGCTTCTACTGTAATATTTTTAGTTTTCCCTTCTTTTTCCTGCCCGTATCCATGTTTAGAAAACGGAATATATTCAGGTGGGATATATTCAGATATCTCTGCCAGGGCAACTTCACCGGAAGTATCCTCTATAATATTTCCTGCTTTTCTTCCTGCCATTTTCCCAATTCTTTTTTCTGGGTCTTCAAGCAATTTTGCTGAGGGATATTGAACATCTACTCTTCTAAGAGCAGGAATTTCGGGAAAATCAGATAGTTTCTCTTCGATTTCATGAAGCAAATGATAAAAACATTCGGAACATACAGAGCAAGCAGGATGAGCATCATGAATTTTCTTTAACATTTTTCCATCAATAAATCTCTTTATTTCCAGTCTGGCTTTTAAAGGGTCAGTCTCTACGGTTTCAGCAAAAGAAGCAATTATTTCTTTCCTCTCAAGGTCACATCCTCTCTTCTCTGGCAGGGCGCATGCCTCTGGAACTCTTTCCGTGCTCCTGTACGCTGTAATAATTTCGTTGAAGCCTGCAAGAATATATAGTAAAGACAGAGCTTCTCCCTCGTAGTCCCGCTCATAAAGCCTTGAGAGTACAAGGCAGTCGGCATGAACTTCCTTTTGCAGAATCCCGATGATATTCTTTCTGCAACGCGTATCATTAAGGGAAGATCCCGAATCGCATTCCAGGCAGTTGATAACAATGGTTTTTCGGTTTTTAGTCGGTTTTATACTGTACGAACATATTTCTCCTTCCTCTTTATTCTGCCCAAAATGACCCTGACTAAGACTGTTAATAGTATCCCAAAGCTTTGACATTAGATTCAGAATTCGAACCCCCATTTCCCGGCTAACTTCTGAATTAAACTTCAACTGTTATAAACTTTTTCTACTGATTTAAAAGATGGACGATTAAATATATAGTAAAGAATTTATTTAGTAACTACGAGACCTTTTCGATTGCAACCCACCAAATAACATCAATCTCAAAAGCTTATCAAAAAAGAAAGTAAAATTACAGACTCTTTCCAAATTATTACTTATCTTAAGATAGATACAGGGAAAAGGATATTCCTTACACTGGACAGAGCTACAGAGCACAAATAGGAAAAGGAAACGGAAAAAGAGTTTTATCAAAGCAATAAGTATTGGCATCAAATGATGTATTTTTCTCCAGTGCTCCAGATCGAAACCAACAGAGCATTATTGGAAAACGATCAGAAAAAATACTACATCGATAAACTTATTCAAAAATACAAATTGTTAAGGGAAGAAATAACTGAATCCTGGGAGCAAAAATGAGTAGTGTCCGTGAGTTATTGAAAATCATATGTATAAGAATCTCTATACATTTTTCCCAAAAATGGGAGATTTACTCTTTTTTCAGATTTGATCAATGACTCACGGACACGACCTCCTATTCCCGCTATAAGTAAAGTATCCACTCAGAAGGTATGTACTGCAAGCTCAGCGTACATTTATAAAATATCACACTCTACCGGTTTATAACGAATCCGGATAGAAGAAGCGCAAGCAAAATCATTGATATGTAAATTATCCAAAGTGGAAATCTAAAAGGCATAATTCTTATATGACTCAAAACAATATAAATTTAATCTATAAGTAGATTTATTTATAAATTTTATTATCTTTCAGCTTTTGCAGCATAAAGCCCGAAACTTAGAATTGAACTATACAAAACTAATAATTTTTACATCAAAATAATATCCACATGTCTGCAACTTTTATGAGAGTGCATTAAAAACAGGCGATTTTAAGCCCGAAACCTGCCGTTTTAGAAAGTTCAATTTCACAAACTCAAGTATTTCAAGGTAGTTCTGTCTGGAGAACATAAATTCACAGAAATATAAAAAGAGTGATTCCCCGCAGATCCAGAAATGTCTCGGAGATTCACTTGAGAGAGAATCTCTCCGGAATTTATACGCCGTTAGTATTCAATAATTTCTTCTATTGTGGGCCCTGCAAGTCTCATAACATCTTTTTTAAAAGAGTGTATGTCCTCTAGAACAACCGAATTTTCTCCCCTGAAGAATTCATGCTTCAGTTTTTTCCCCACGATATCGTCTTTTCCAGCTGCCACCCTGAGCACAACTGAACCTGGAAAGATTTTGGGCCGGCAGGCGAGGTTGTCACAGTCCCCGTCAGTGATCCCTATAATAGGAATCCCGAGCCTGAAGAGGATGTCTCCTGCTATGGCTGTGGTATCGTCTCCCACGGTAACTGCAAGATCGGCTCCAGAGGCCATTTCGAAGGTATATTCTGCTGCATGGTCTATAAGTACGACTTTTCCTGTTCTGGGCCTGGAAGAGAAACCTGAACTTCGGGAACTGGCATTTTGTTTTTGGGCATTCAGAAGTAAGAAATTACTTCTTCGCAGGCTCCCGCTCTTTGCCCATGCTTTTGCAAGGTCAACAGGGTCCCTTTTTTCATAATTATGAAGCTTTTCGAGCCCGTGCTCCTTTGTTTCTCCCCCTTCGATTGCGACAATAAAGCCTTCTTCGGAGACTATTCTTATTTCGGAAGACAAGGCTTTTCCAATCACTATTCCATTTACCAGGATATTTTCTCCGGGAAAGACTCCTGAAAGCTTGCGGGTAACCCGGGTTTTACCGGTTTCAGGGTATTTTTCCACACAAATCGAATCATTAAAAGGCAGAGGAATTTCGGTAGGAAGCCCGAAGATTTCAGAGAGTTTTTCCATCCATTCCCAGGCTTTTTTATTAAGAGGGGTCAGTTTTCCACTTATACAGCCCGGGCTTTCAATCTGGATAAGAGGTTTCGTCTCCGGCTCTCTTAGATGAGCAGTAACCATCTCTCCGAAGATCCTTCCGGTTTCAACTGTTTTTCCCCTATTCAGAAGGCACACAAGGTCTGAGACCCCAAAAGAGTATTCGATACAGGCACTAGGCTTAAGGTGCCGACTTATGTCTCTAACATTTTCAAGTCTGGCATCAAGGACAGCTGTCTTTCCCATGGTCCCTCCAAGCCTTGCCTCTACTTTGCCAATACAGGAAAGCTTTTCAAGGACTCTTTTAGCCTCTCCCGAATCGATTACCTCGGGTCCGTGGATTACCAGGCTTATCTTCATTTTCAGTCGGTTTAAATGGAAGGCGTATATCAATTTGTCTCTTAATTTGTCTCTTAATTTGTCTCTTAATTTGTCTCTTAATTTGGGCTCTTTAATTTAGCTCTTGAATATAGCCCTAATAAGATTCTTTCTCGTTATATGATCCATTAAATACCTCAATGAACTCTGGAGCCGGGAATTGCACAATCATCTGGTCATGATAGAAAGTTAAATTACTGATCGTTGCGTTTTGGCAAAATCATAGAATGATGAGGTACAGAGATGGCTGATGTAAAAATTACCTGGCTTGGGCATTCTGCTTTTTTGCTCGAAGCCGAAAAGAAAGTGTTGATAGACCCTTTTATTTCAGGGAATCCAGCGGCTCCATGCAGCTCCGAAGAATTGGATCCTGATATTATAGCTGTAACTCACGGACACAGCGACCATCTGGGAGACACGATAGAAATCGGAGCTAGAACTGGCTGCCGGATCATTTCCATCCATGAGGTTGCAAACTACATCAAGTCAAAAGGAGTCTTTGCCGAAGGTATGAACAAGGGCGGAACGATCAATGTCGAAGGTATAACCTTTACCATGACTGACGCGATACATTCCTCCTCAATCGATGCCTCAGGTTTCAGTTTCGACGGAGGCTGCCCTGCAGGCTTCGTGATAAGTATTGGTGGACATCGTATCTACCACGCAGGGGATACTGCTGTTTTCGGAGACATGCGGCTTATCGGGGAACTCTACGAACCCGAACTTGCACTGCTGCCAATCGGGAGCAGGTTTACGATGGGCATAAAGGAAGCTATAAAAGCAGTTGAGCTGATCCGGCCTGAGACCGTTATACCCATGCACTACAACACCTTTGATGTCATAAAACAGGATCCTGAAAAGTTCAGAAGGGCTGTAGAAGCAAAAGTTAATACAAAAGTTGTTATCATGACGCCAGGAGAATCTATAGAGCTTTGATTTAATCGGCTTTGATTCTTCGGTTCTGGTTCATTTCGTCTAAAAATAGAAAGTAAAAGAGGTCTGATAAATCCTTATTTTTTAAACCTCTTCTTTTCAGAGCTTTAATTTCCTCGATTTTCTTTTCATGGCTCTAGTTTCTATTAACCTTCTTTTCATGGCTCTAGTTTTTATTAACCTTCTTTTAATGGCTCTTATTTTCCATATCTCGACTTTCAGATCCCCAGTTTCTGTCTCTTTTCCATGATGTGCTGTTCTATCCCATCAACTGCCTTTACTGCATCCTTTTCCACATTCAGGATCCCGCCTGTAACTTCCCGACAGTCTTTTGTAAGCAGTTTGACCAGATTCGGGGCTCCGGTGACAGTCGGGACCGGGTTCACGTAGGTGTAGAGCCCGAGGGCCAGGGCAAAGATGGCGTCGATGGTGGCTTTCTGTTCCATGTACTCTGGAGCTGCGGCAGCAACCGGAAGGTCGGGAACAGGGATTCCTCCCATGGCTCCGGAGATAGCTCCGAGGAGGTCTGCAAGCCTGCCTGTGTCGGTGCATGTCCCATAACTGAGCACAGGCGGCACTCCCAGAGTTTCGCATACGGCTTTCAAGCTATCGCCTGCAAACTCCCTGGCTTCAGGGGAACAGAGGCCTGCCACCTGCATGGCTCCGTTTCCACAACCCATTGAGAGTACCAGGATGTTTCTTTTTATCAGCTCTTTTACAACTGCAACGCTGTGCACGTCCTGCCCGTAGTCCCTTAAGGTTGTACAGGATACCATGCCGACTACTCCTTTAATTGCACCGCTTTTTATGGCATCAAGGAGTGGATCGAGGGTGCCTCCGAGAGCCGCAAGGATGCTCTCGGTTGAAAAGCCTACCATGGCTTCTTTCATCGGAAGCTTCACAACGGGTTCAATCAAGCTTTTTCTTTTCGTGAAGTTCTCGATTGCCATGTCCAGAAGCTGGGCAGCCTGCTTTTCGGCTTCTACAGGGTTATAGTTCAGGCGTTCCCCTATGCCTTCGAAGGCCACAAGCTCACTTACCGGCATGAGTTTGAAACTGTATTTTTCGGCATAGATGGGGGCAACCGGGAGTGAACAGTTCATGTCCGCGGCAAAGAGGTCTACACTTCCGCTTGCAAGTACCGCTTCCTGGGAAATCCAGTTGCCTGTAAAGCCGTAGAAAGCATCGTCCTCTTCCCACCTCTGGATCATTTCCTGTCCTGTTTCAATGTTGGCGATGATCCTCAGGCCTTTTGCCCCTGCAACTTTTGCTTTTTCCTGCCATTCCGGCTTTCTGGCAAGCTGGACCATGGCAAAACCGAGGAATGGTTCGTGCCCGTTAGGGAGCACATTTACGTAATTCGGGTCCAGCACCCCGAGGTCTACTCTCATGGTGTGGGGTTTAGGAATCCCGAAAAGGATGTCCTGGCAATACTCGTTTACAATCTGGCTCTGGTATGCCATCGCAATTCCCAGCCGCATGGCTTTCAGGGCCAAGCTCACATAGTACCCATCTACGTTTGTCAGGCAGGAGCTTGTGGATAACATCATCTCCCCGTATATCCCACCTGGAAATATGTCCAGTTCCTTCCACCTCTCTTTTCTTTCTGGAGGAGCAAGGATTTCTACAATCCGGCTCGGCTCGTAAGCAGGCCTGTTAAATTCCTTTTCTACAAACTCGCACAGGCGGAGGGCAACTTCGGAGTCTGTTCCGCCGTTTTCGAGCCCCAGTCTGCCTGCAAATGTCCTTAACTTTTCAGGTTCCATTATTGTGAAAGGGGTGTTGCCTTTGGCAGTTTCCCTCAAAGTCCGAATGGTCTGGTCCGTATGGTAGTGGTAAGTCGAAGCTCCCATTACGTTCCGGAGCAGCATCATTCTCATTGCCATGCCATCGGCGGTGATTCCACACACTCCTCTTTTGTCCTTGGCTGCATCCGAGCGGCAGGGACCGTTGGAACAGAGGTCGCAGCGCACTCCTCCCATACAGAAAATACATCTTTTATCCGGGTCTCCCCCAAGGCCCTGGGCCTCGTAGCGGTCCCAGACGTTTGTCATTCTGTCTTTTTTTATCCGCTCGTACATAGTTTGAACGGATTCGTGATAAGAAATCCTTTCTTTGTCCATTGTTGCCATTCCCCCCAAAACTAATTTCCTTTTCCTGCCTCTTCATGAAGCACTTAAAAGGTTCTTTAGTACTTACTCACATGAGTGGTTTTATTAAATGTATCCGCATCATCAAGCATGTTTGCAGATACGTATAAGTCAGTGCAGGAAATATTTACATTTTTAGGACTTACCATAGTTGGGAAATAGAAAGCGCATGCTCCAATACAAAAAAACTAATATTTACCATTTAATGCTTAATACCGCCATTCGGAAAAGTTTGAACCGGAGCTAAGCACAGCTTTCAATTATTTTTAAAATATAGTTTTATTATTGTTAACCTATACGATTTTATAGCATTAATCCGAACACATCGGAATTAGCATGACTACAAATATAAAAACGATTCCAATAGCTTACGGAAGCGGGATTTTTGAGTTGAGTATTCCTGAAAAAAATATGTCCAGTGTTATCCTGCCTTCGGAACCTGAAATAAAGGAAGATCCCTCTTTTTTGATCCAAAAGGCGCTTGAAAATCCTATAAAAAGCAGGCGCCTTTCCGAGATTGTAAACCCTGATTCGAAGGTTGCAATCATCGTAAGCGATGTAACCCGGCCGACTCCTACTGAAAAGATCCTTCCTCCTCTGCTTGAAGAGCTTTATCTTGGTGGGGCAGAGGATGAGAATATTACTATTGTGTTTGCCCTTGGGCTTCATCGCCTGCAGACTGAAGAAGAATGCCGACGGCTTGTAGGGAAAGAAGTCTACGAAAGCATACGGTGCATTCAGCATGACAGGGAAAGGTGCAAGCTTCTTGGGGAGACGAGTTTCGGAACGCCTGTTGAGGTCTTTAAAGAAGTACTTGACTCCGACCTGATCATAAGCACAGGAACATTGGAATTTCACTATTATGCAGGGTATGGAGGAGGAGGAAAAGCCATCCTTCCAGGAGTCAGTTCGGAAAAAGCTATAATATCGTTCCATAGCTTTTATAGCAAACTCTTTGAAGGTACCTCTCTTTCAGGCAGAGCCGACAGTCCAGCAAGACAGAATATTGAGGAAGCTGCAAGGATTGCAGGCCTTGGTTTTATACTCAATGTCGTGATCGACAGCAAAAAGGAGATAGTTGCTGCTGTTGCAGGCGATTTCATCGAGGCTCACAGGAAAGGTGCAGAGTATGTGGATGCAATGTATAAGGTGCCTGTAGAACCTGCGGATTCTGTAGTCGTTTCCTCTGGGGGTTATCCAAAAGATATCAATCTGTACCAGGCGACAAAGTCCCTTGAAAATGCAATTCCTGCCGTAAAAAAAGGAGGTTCGATAGTTCTGGTGGCTGAATGCGCTGAAGGAATCGGAGATCAGGTCTATGAGCGCTGGAATAGAGAATGTGAAACTCCTGATGAGGCGGTAGCGAAATTCAGGGAATTTTTTGAGTTCGGTGGGCATAAAGCTGCTATCGTCGGGAGGGCTGCAAAGGAGTTCAAACTTTATCTTGTCTCAAAGCTTCCTGAAGCGGAAAGCAGAAACGCCTTCTTCATCCCCGTAAAAAGCATAGAAGAAGCACTTGAAATGATTCTTTCCGAAAACCCTGAGGCTAAAATTCATGTTATGCCCAATGGAGGGTGGACCCTGCCTGTAAAAGATCAGAAAATAGCTAGAGATAAAAAGTAGAAAGTGAAAAATAAATCATGTAAGGAAGGCAAAATCAGTAAATATTGGAGCCAGTACATCTGATCAATGATTGAATTAAGGCCAAAGCGCAGGTTTGAACTGCCTTAAAGTATACATTATAGTTATACCTATAATTTTACAGTACCAAGATGAAAACGCCGGCGTAAACATGACTGCAAACACAAAAAAAATACCACTTGCTTTTGGAAGCACGGCACTTGAGCTGGATATCCCGGAGAAAAATATTTCCAGCATTATCCTGCCTTCGGAACCTGAAAAAAAAGAAGAAGCGACTCTTCTGGTCAAAAGAGCGCTTGAAAATCCCATAAATAGCAGGCGCCTTTCCGAGATTGTAAACCCTGATTCGAAGGTTGTAATTATCGTAAGCGATGTAACCAGGCCGACTCCTACTGCAAAGATCCTTCCTCCTTTGCTTGAAGAACTTTATCTTGGTGGGGCAAAGGATGAGAATATTACTATTGTGTTTGCTCTTGGGCTTCACCGCTTGCAGACTGAAGAAGAATGCCGACGGCTTGTAGGGAAAGAAGTCTTCGAAAGCATAAGATGCATTCAGCATGACAGGGAAAGGTGCAGGCTTCTTGGAGAGACAAGTTTCGGAACACCTGTTGAGGTCTTTGAAGAAGTACTTGACTCCGACCTGATCATAAGCACAGGGACATTGGAATTTCACTATTATGCCGGGTATGGAGGAGGAGGAAAGTCTATCCTTCCAGGAGTCAGTTCCGAAAAAGCCATACTTTCTTATCATGGTTTTTATAGCAAGCTCTTTGAAGACGCCTCTCTTTCAGGCAGAGCCGACAGTCCAGCGAGACAGAATATCGAGGAAGCTGCAAGGATTGCAGGCCTTCGTTTTATACTCAATGTCGTGATCGACAGCAAAAAGGAGATAGTTGCTGCTGTTGCAGGCGATTTCATCGAGGCTCACAGGAAAGGTGCAGAGTATGTGGATGCAATGTATAAGGTGCCTGTAGAACCTGCGGATTCTGTAGTCGTTTCCTCTGGGGGTTATCCAAAAGATATCAATCTGTACCAGGCGACAAAGTCCCTTGAAAATGCAATTCCTGCCGTAAAAAAAGGAGGTTCGATAGTTCTGGTGGCTGAATGCGCTGAAGGAATCGGAGATCAGGTCTATGAGCGCTGGAATAGAGAATGTGAAACTCCTGATGAGGCGGTAGCGAAATTCAGGGAATTTTTTGAGTTCGGTGGGCATAAAGCTGCTATCGTCGGGAGGGCTGCAAAGGAGTTCAAACTTTATCTTGTCTCAAAGCTTCCTGAAGCGGAAAGCAGAAACGCCTTCTTCATCCCCGTAAAAAGCATAGAAGAAGCACTTGAATTGATTCTTTCCGAAAACCCTGAGGCTAAAATTCATGTTATGCCCAATGGAGGATGGACCCTGCCTGTAAAAGATCAGAAAATAGCTATAGATAAAAAGTAGAAAGTGAAAAATAAATCACGTAAGGAAGGCGAAATCAGTAAATATTGGAGCCAGTACATCTGATCAATGATTGAATTAAGGCTAAAGCGCAGGTTTGAACTGCCTTAAAGTATATTTATATAATTATATCTGTAATTATATCTGTAATTTTACCTATAATTTTACCTATAATTTTACAGTATCAAGATGAAAATATCGGCGTAAACATGACTGCAAACATAAAAAAAATACCACTCGCTTTTGGAAGCACAGCACTTGAGCTGGATATCCCTGAGAGAAATATTTCCAGCATTATCCTGCCTTCGGAACCTGAAAAAAAAGAAGAAGCGACTCTTCTGGTCAAAAGAGCGCTTGAAAATCCCATAAATAGCAGGCGCCTTTCCGAGATTGTAAACCCCGATTCGAAGGTTGTAATCATCGTAAGCGATGTAACCAGGCCGACACCGACTGCAAAGATCCTTCCTCCTTTGCTTGAAGAACTTTATCTTGGTGGGACAAAGGATGAGAATATTACTATTGTGTTTGCCCTTGGGCTTCACCGCCAGCAGACCGAAGAGGAATCAGAAAGGCTGGTCGGAGAGGAAATATACAAAAAGATCCGCTGCATCCAGCATGATACCCGCAGATGCAAAAGTATTGGTGTAACCTCCCTTGGAACCCCTATAGAAATCCTTGAAGACGTTGTGGACGCAGATATAGTTGTAGGGACCGGAAGCATCGAATTTCATTATTACGCAGGGTACAGCGGAGGGGCGAAGTCGGTGCTTCCGGGTGTAAGTTCGCAAGAATCAGTAATCACAAATCATAAAATGATGTTTGACGAAAAAGCTGTTTCCGGAAGAGTTGACGGTGCTGTCAGGCAGGATATGGAAGAAGCCGCAAAAATATTCGGCCTTGACTTTATCCTGAATGTGGTGCTTGATAGCAAAAAGGAGATAGTTGCTGCCGTTGCAGGAGACTTTATCGAGGCTCACAGGAAAGGAACCGAGGTTGTGGATTCCATGTACAAGGTACCTGTGGAACCCGCTGATGCGGTTATAGTTTCCTGCGGCGGCTTTCCGAAGGATGTAAACCTTTTCCAGGCAAACAAGGCTCTTGACAATGCAACCCAGGCAGTAAAGGAAGGCGGCTTCATTATCCTTGTGGCCGAATGTGCAGAAGGGATAGGAAACCAGGTCTATGAGTGCTGGAATAAAGAATGTCGGAGTCCTGATGATGCAATCGCGCGTTTCAAGAATTGTTTTGAGTTCGGAGGGCATAAGAGTGCAATCGTTGCAAAAATTGCAAAAAAATTCAAGCTCTACCTGGTATCAAAGCTCCCGGAGGAACAAACTAGAGATGCATTCTTTACTCCGGTGCCGAGTTTGAAGGAAGCCCTTTCTACAGTCCTTTCCGAAAACCCTGATGCAAAGATTCACCTTATGCCTCACGGAGGGCAGACGCTGCCAGTCAGAAAAGATAATAATCGATAAGCTCTCAGTGAGCTTCTGATATTTTGTTCAAAGCACTTTCAATCCTAGACTTACGCAGTTGAACTGAGAAAACCGTAACATGAAACTTCGGGCTGTTAAATCATTATATTTATGACAGATTCAATTGCGATTGATTCCACTTCTCAGGTGCATAAGTCCTAAGAATATTACACAGGTAATCAACAAGCCTCCAAAAAGTCGTTTTATATAAATTACTATTTTGATTATTGTAAGGACAATGGTTGTAGTGAGTGGAATAGTGCCTAAGTCCATTGGTTTTACAAATTCACATGTCCAGGTTGAGCCTGTCCAGGTCCAACCTGAAGAAGTCTGATGAGTTTTAGGATCTGCCAAATCATCATTAAAAGAAGTCGTTTGATACAAATTCCCATTGTGATTATTGTAAAAACAATTGCCGGTTATAGAAAGGCCTGCCCCCACAAGATCGGCAATTCCATACCCCGTACCTGTCTGAGAAATAACAGTATGCTCAACAGTATTTGAAATAATATTGTTTTTTATTGTTGTGCCTTGTCCTCCAGCTTGATTTCTAAAGGCGTTATTTTTAGCCCCATCAAAGACATTGTTATAAATCTGAGTTCCTTTTTGATTCCGTCATTAACTATTCCTCCTGTGTATGGAATATTATAACTCTGCCCTACTTCATAGAACAAATTATGATGAATTAGAATCCCCTGATTGTTTGAAACTCCTGCATCATAGGCAATTAACCAAATACCTGCTCCCCATGTTCTAATGAGGATATTGTTATAGATTTCCACTTCATTTACAACGCCTTTGGAATCTTCGATCTGGATGCCAGGGTTACCTCCACGAGCATCCAATTGAGCATCTATAATATTGTCATGAAATCTGACCTGTGCAGAGTTCCATATCCTCAGGGCACCATCTGTTCTTGTGGTTATTCGATTATTGAAACATTCGATATTCTGACTATCTATACCAAAGAAGCCTTCATGTCCGAGTCTGTAAACAAGATTACTATAAAATTTAATGTTTGTACTTGTTTTAGTTCTCAGGCCATCTCCTAAACTATCGTGAAAAGTGCAGTTATACACCTGTATGTTATCGCAATCAATCACATGGATGCAGTTGTAGAATCCGGCACCGTGCGGAGTTTCTGAATTTCCGTCACTGTTTGCATTGATCTCTAAATCTCTAATTGTGACGTTTTGAACGCCAGTTCCTGAGATTAACGGTTTCCATTCAGGCCATCCGGCATGATCTGGAATTGTGATTATAGTTCCGGGTTCACCTTCTAGAATAGTGTTAGATTGAAGAATTATTGAATCTGTCAAAACATAAGTTCCAGCTGGAAGGTGAATTATACCTCCCTGCTGAAGTTTTTGGTTAATGTCGTTTTGGTCTGCTGCTCCCGCTATCCCTGGCAATAAAAAAAGAAAAAGAAAGAAAGCGGCAAATATTTTCATTTGTTTATATCCTTGAAAGATACTTACCCGAGTTTCGCTTCCCGAGTTTCGCTTCGGGAGCACGAGGTCCTTTTCGCTTCGCTCAAGAGGACGAATTTACAAAAATGAGATTGAGAACCGCCTGAAAACACTGAAGACAGAATTATGCGTCTATTTTGGAATCGAAGCACTAGTATTTACCCCAAAACTATAAACTCAAATTAAACCTTGTCTAGTTTCAGAATTGTTGGTTTTTACTGTGAGGCTATAATTCGCTCTGTCAGCCTGTGACGGTGTTCCTGCTTTCTACCCAATTCCCTTTGAGCTTCTTTAATTTTTCTTTTTTTTCTGCGCCTTTCTCAGCTTCTTCAGGCTCCTGTAAATGCAAGATGATAGTTAATCCTTTCCAGCATAGAAGCCCTAGAGAGGACAACATGCCTCTCGAATCTGCCACACAAGTAGTTTATCCTCTGGCTTTATCTCAATAGAGAAGCCCTTATAAATTTCAAAAGGTCCGATTTCATCGTTTTTGAAACACCAAGCCTACTACTAAAAAAAGAAAAAACGTAGAGGAAAATGAAATAAATGCAATTACTTAGCCTTTCAATGGTTGGTAATTACAATTTATTATAACTCTAAGTCAAAACCAATAAACGACTTGGGTACGCTGAATAGTAATAAATATAAAGGAGGGCTCCGAAACTAGAGTTCCGATACACCTCCCTTTTGAATTATCACATAAGTTAAGGCCTCTTGATAAGGAAGTTTACAACAAAGGCGATAATGGCGAGAATGGCCATCGCATATAAGGTTGATAAATATGAACCGCTAGCGGTACGGAGCGTGCCGGCTACATAAGGGCCGAGAATTGCCGCGCCAATAAGGCTGGTATTTACTAAGCCCAAATTTTGCGGGAAATATTTTTTTCCATAGAAGCTATTTGCAAATACGGTATTCATTGTGGGGACACCGCCATAAGAGAGACCGGTAACCATAAACCCGACAAGAAGAAGAGGAATGCTTTTTGAAACGGCCGCAGCGATTAATAATGCGATAGCGGTAAGATAAGTTGTATTGATTATAGTCATCGTCTTTTTTAAGCCTATCCTGTCGCAAATTGCACCAAGGGACACCCGTCCTAAGCCGTTGAAAACCGAAAACAGACCGACGACGAGGGCGACCCACTCTTTGCCATTAAGATCAATTGCAAAAGGAGCGGCGTGCCCGATCAGGGCAAGCCCCATTGCTGTTGATAAAACACTCCAAACTAGATATTTCCAGAAAGTGGGTCTTTTTAACATTAGAGAAGAATCTATTTCCATACCCACAATGTCAGCACCTTTTGCCCTGGCAACGGCTTTTGGAAAAACATAATCAGAAGGCGGGAGAACTAATAATCTGGAGCCTATAAAAACTACTATTCCAAAGGCAACACCGAGGACTAAAAAGGTTTCGCGCCAGCCTATTGCTTTAATAAGCGTATTTGCGGTAGAGCCCAGCAGCATAGCGCCGAGACCGAAGCCCATAAGAAGAAAACCGGAAATAGCACCCGGCTTTTCCGGAAACCATCTTGTCACTGTGCTTATGACCGCATTATAGCTAAGACCAATGCCGAAGCCGCTTATGACACCATATGTGATATAAATTCCTATAAGACTGTTTATCTGTGAAGAAGCAGCAAAGCCGCACAATAATAAAATGGCTGAAATCAAGATCGTAAAACCTGGGGACTTTCTACCTGTAATAAAGCCTCCTGCGATACCGCCCAGACAGAAAAATATAATCGAAATTGTGAATATAAGAGATGTCTGTGCGCGGGTCCATCCGAAGTCCTTTTCAAGCGGCGCAATAAACAAAGACCAAGCATAAAGCAGTCCAAGAAATAAAAATAACACTATACCGATAGCAACATAAAACCATCTGTTATAAGTTCTGGCCATAGAGATGTTCCTTTAAATATTGAATTTTTGGGTTAGATATTTAATTCTTAATCAATAAGAGTTTTCAGGGTCATTTTCATGATCGGGAACTTGATCTGTTATTCAAAATACAAGGTAGTGGAAGCATATCTAAGTTTAGGGGTAGCTCAATATTGTGATAATCGCTAACATGATACCTGTTAGCAGTGTACATTATCGCTTTTTGTTATTTAAACATATTGAAATAATGAATGGCTTTGTTGTAAAGTCACCCGCACTTTGTTAGTTCTCAAAATCCACCATATTTTTCATAAGTTCAATGTTCAGAAATGGTCATAAATGAGATAATATATTTTCATGATTTTAAAAAGGTATCCTCTTAAAATTCGAAGGTAAAAGCAAATTTCTTAAAATCTTTCTAAAAAATCATTGATACAATCACAGGTAAAATATAAT
>MCHG01000253.1_pt1 | contig 22461 bp, 19 predicted proteins | sample 787351 | NCBI WGS metagenome assembly MCHG01 (sample SAMN05430296, study PRJNA330682) | permafrost metagenome | biome: Cold desert; feature: permafrost; material: soil; isolation source: enrichment culture inoculated with soil incubated with H2/CO2 at 20 degrees... ... | reverse complement strand
GGAGGAGTGGCTCAATTTATCCGGAGACGTGGCTCAATGGTGACCGGAATGATGGCTCTCCTAAACCGTAATATTCAGGTAATGAAAGCAATATTGAGAATACATGAGTGGAATTTCCCTACTGAGTCTGCAGGATTCGCAGTATTCACTCCAAAGCAGACTGAGAGTTACTCCACTTTTCGCCATTTCTTTATGAATGTACTCGTGATCGGGGCGCTTTCTGGTCAAGGGTAATGAAGATTCGGGGTAAAAAAGCTTGTGCAACTCCCCGTTCGTCATTTCTGGGTTCAACGGCCATGCAACATTGAACTCTTCAGACCGTTTTACTACACTGGCGACAGTGTTGCGTGAACATTCGCAGCTCACTGCGATGCTGCGTTGGCTGATCCCTTGGCTGATTAGCCGAAGAATCTCTCGATAATTGGTCATTTGATGACCTCCTATAGATATATTTACACTCCTCTCCGGGTGTATAGATACATTCTAATAGGAAGTTTGATTAAATGGCTCTCTATCCGGAAGGGTGGCTCTGAAAATCCGGAACAGTGGCTCTCTCTGGCCGGAATGGTGGCTCAATCCGCCCCGGATTATTCACTAATTTACTGGCAACGACAATACTAGGTGATTTTCCATGCTCAAGATCCCAAATAAGCCTCGATCTTGTTCCACCAAGTTCGGCCAAGGCGCTTGATGTAAGGCCTTGTCTTTTGCATAAAATGGGCCAGTTTTTCGCATTGATCCATCATTTCCATCCCCCCATAAGCCCTAGTAAGACTACTTCTCTAAAGAGAATTCCTATTACGTCCGATACAAATACCACTGACACGTTGCGGCTCGATATTTTAACTCGAAACTCTTCATACAGCCATTAATCACTCCCCGACAACCAAAAAAAAGCTCACGACTACCTTCAGACTTCAACTCATTACGGGTTAATATTTTATCGATAAGAACCACGATTGACTCGCCGTCTTCTATAATCCGATATTTTTCCGGGCGTATGATCCCTTCTTTGGATTGGGTTATAATCGCCTCAATAGGCTTCATAATTACCTTCATATTAACCGCGCCGTGTGAACAGTGGCTAATCCAACACGATAAATGCCCAATGTGCCACAACAAACTAATTCGGGCCGGAGGCTGTACCGAGTGTATCACGGGAGATTGGGCAAAAATTTGGATGAAATCAGGTTAACAAAAACGATGCAAGGGTTTGAAAGTAGCAGAGGAACCTGAGAAAGTTTGTCACCAGAACGTCAAGATTCCTAACGTTAATATACTGAATCTAAGTCCGAGAACCTTTAATGCGATTTACTCTGGCAACCTCAAAATGATCGGAAAACTGGTAGGTTACTCTGAAAAGGAACTATCGGGTACCAAGAGATTAGGGCTTGTGAGTATACGTGAGATTATGAACAAATCGGCAGTGTATCAGTAAAATAGGGTCCTTCTTACATAGATGAACCGAAACTAATGTTAACCACTGAACACATGATGTCCGCCAGAGAGAAACAAACCTTTAAAACCTTCGATAATTACGATTCAGACAGCACAGAGAATTTGAGCTATTGCGAGCATTTGGAATATTTAACTTTTTGATCAAAACACTTAAAAGGCCAAATAAGAAAACACCAAGATCATCATGCCTGATTTTGGTGTTTTTTAGGGTGTCGATGTCTTGTCAACTCGTCATAGTACTGGTTATCGGACCTAAGGAACAAATAAAGGTAAATTATGTATTGTTGTCGAATGTGCCAAGAAGGGAATTTTCACGAATAAGATCGCATTAAGTCTATCAGGTACATACCTTTTCTGTGCTCCAACATCAGATACAACCAAGACTTAATGTAAAATATGATGAAGGAGTTAAACATGATAAAATTTATTATCGATACAAATACGTTTTTAGATTTTTATCGTTCAAGTAATGATGCTCTGCAAATACTCGATGAAGTAATGAACAACAAGGAACAATTAGTATTCTCTGAACAAGTTTATAGGGAATTCATGAGGAATCGTGTGACTGAGCTCGATAGCCTCAAGAGTAACTTTAAAAACTCCGTCAAGTTTAATGTGTTTTCGTCCTCCATATTGAATAGTTTAGAGACGTATATTGAGGTACAAGATCTAAAAAAATCACTTAATGAAAAAGCAAAGGCATTAGTTAGAACAATTGATGACATGATAAACAACTCCGAAAGAGATCCTGTTTGCACAAAAGTCAATGAATTATTCCACACTTCCGGAGTACAGGTAATTAATATATCGGATGACAATATATTAAATGCCAAAAAGAGGAAATTACTTGGAGACCCACCAACAAGTAAAGATAAAACAAGCATAGGTGACGAAGTAATATGGGAGTCAATCATTTCTAAATGTGACTTTGATATTGTAATTGTTTCACGTGATAAGACTTATATTCGCAATATTGATTTGTTAAGAACTGAATATTTTAATAAAACAGGAAAACAAATACTGAAGATTACCGATAAAATTACTGACGCGATACATTTGATTGGAAGCACAGCACCTTCTGAAGTGATTGAAATAGAAACTAAACAGTTGGAAGAAAGAGGAGAATCAATTAAAGCAATGGTAGGTGAAATACATAATGCTATGGAGCATTTTAGTAGATATGGAATTTATGATATGGCGTGCGTAACTTGTGGTGGCGCAATGTCTCAGCTACAACAACAATGCCATCATTGTGGCAATAGAAACCCCTTTTATATGCAAGATGACGACCTGTAGTTAATTAGACAATAGTGCATAAAGGCAATTCGTCAAGATGGATGTGGGAATGCCCTCCGACAATGTTCCAAATTAAGGTGTTAGGTAAATGAATAACATTAGAAAACAAAAGAAAGCTATCAACCGAGAAAAGTTGTCAGTTGATTTTGATAAGAGTATGATTAAAGAGACTATTTTAGAGACTTACCAAGAGATACAAAATGAACGGAGAAATGTGCATACACCTACTGAGTTTTTAAAGTTACCTCTTAGTTTAATATTTTACATTCTAAAATATATTTTGGGGCTTTTTGCACTTGTTTTTCTCATGGTTCCAGGCGTTGATGATATACACTGAGGGATTAAACTATAAAACTATTTTTTCAGGGGCAATATCACTAGTAATAGCAGTATTATGTGGCATGTTTGCTCTAGTTTGTCATAGGACGGGTAATGAGGTAGAAAAAGAAACGGATAAGTATTACATTGTTGCATATTTTTCAGCTATTGTATCATTAGTTGCTTTAATAATAGCTTTGATTGGGTTAATTAGGTAATATAAAAGCTAAAGTTAAGAGTGCCACATCCATGTCTTACTCTGGCTACGGGGGGCATACCCTTCCGACAACACATGGATCACGAGTTCAATGACCAATACACCAGATTTATTATTGATAGAATGCTGGCGCTATGGTCAAAACGGACATTATCGGACGCAAGTTAAAGGAAATAGTCTATAGATGGAAGAATGTTTTGATATGTAAAAATGGCTAATACGGAGTAGAACTACGGAAGGGGTTTACAGTTGGGAATAAATAATATAGAGAAACTGCCTGAACTAATTAAAGAGATGTACACTATCATTCACAAACTTGAAGAGCATTTTCCAGGAAGACACTTTACACCGGATGGTCATTTGGTCGGAAGTATTGGCGAAGTTTTAGCATCACACTAGTATGGTCTTACATTATTACCAGCGTCAACCGAAAAACACGATGCAATATGTTCCGAGGGAAGAAAGGTGCAAATCAAAGCTACACAGGGAAAATCAATTGGTTTGAGCAGTCAGCCTGATTACTTACTAGTTTTAAAGATATTACCGAATGGTCTTGCAGAGGAAATCTTCAATGGACCCGGTAAATTGGCATGGGATAACGCTGGTAAAATGCAAAAAACTGGACATAGACCAATATCGGCCTTTAAGCTACGCGGACTTATGGAATCAGTTGAGAAAGCTCAACGTATTTCGCAAGCAAACGTTATGTAAAAAAGGTCTATCGGGGAGGGGAAACTATGGTCTCAGTTGATTCGCTAAAGCTTATGTGTGCGGCACCTGAATATGGAAAAGCATATTATCGCCCCTTCATCTGTAAGGGCGATTTATCTAAAGCAGACATTTTCTTTGTTGGAATTAACCCTGCAACTACAATATTCCCCGAGTATATGGAAATCGATAAATACGCCGAACTACTTCTAAACTACGACGAGTTCTTTAATTATTACAAAGCGAGTAGGATAAGCCAGAATAAGGATGAGGTATCTCGTACCCGTATTGGTATGAATTCATTCTTTTCTTGGCTCTCTAAACACACAGACTCCTCCATCCTTGAAACTGATGCTATTCCGTATCCGACTGAAAAGTTGAAGGAACTTAAGAAGGAACCTCAGTTTGTGAAAGAGAAAGGGAAGGAGATATTTTATAGCCTGGTTGCAGAATTTATGCCTAGCTTAATAATATTACATGGTAAAAAAACGGTTGAGCATGTTCATGAGATATTTGTAGAAAAGGGATTGATTTTCCCCGAACGACATCGACGTTGAACAGTTAATTGAGGAAATGGAAAAAAGAGCTCCATTAGTACAATTCAAATATTCCAATGGAAAGACAGGAACGATAATGGCTTGTCGACACTTCATGTACTACGGAAGTAACGGCGATTCATTTGAATCATTTAGAGATAAGGTGTTAGGCATTCTCAAAAACGGACCTTCAAATATGACAGAGGGTTTGCGACACCAGGAACAACATGATCGTAATAACCCAACATCGCAAACCTTGAGCATTCAATCAAATAATTTTGTTAAAGAAATGATCCCGTCGGGCTTTTACTATTTTTCAGATACACATATTCAAACTGCAGCATTAAACGCAAAAGAAGCAAAAAAACTTGAAGACAATTCGTCAAAGCGGGACTTCATAACAGCCGGTGGCCTAGAAACCGATCATCACACTTCATATGTAATAAGTTCAATACTTATGTTGGTAGCATATTTAGAAGCTTTTATTAATGAGATTTATGCCGTACTCGAATTTGAGGAAACCGAGCGTTACGCTGAATCACATATCAAATCGCTAGACTTCGTAAGGCGAGAAGAGTTTATTCGGCTTTGGAACAAGACTCCACAAGCAAAGTGGATGGGCACATTAGAGAAATATCAATTATTGTTGAAATATATAACGCAAAAGATGGATAGGGGTCAAAAGCTTTACCAGTATATTGATACGCTAATAAAGCTACGAAATTATTTTACTCACTACGTACCGGAAAGAATAGAATACCCCACATTTATGGATAGGAAGGTACAGATTGCGGACATGGGTCTGAAATTAAAAGGCAAATTTAAACCTAATCCATGTGTTCCAGACAATTCTCCGTTTTTCCCAGATCGATGTCTATCCTCTGGTTGTGCAATCTGGTGTATAGATAGTGTTATAGAGTTCACTGACGAATATGCAAAAATGATAAAGTGGGATTCCTATGACTCTTATGCGAGAAAGTTGGTGTCAAAGATTTTATCTTAGCTAGATATAAGGAGAAGTGACAGAACTAATATCGAGCTTCTATGAGGAGTACATAGAATATTGATCATATCTCCGAATTTTTAGAACACAATATTCCCACACTTGGTCAGCATGAATGTATAGAAGGGACGTCCGTATATATTAAAAATGTTGTCGTTAGTTAATTAAAAGTAGCGACATTTTTTATTCACAAGTTAAATATTGGAGAGAAGAAAATCTGCCGAACTTATCTTAACGTTGAGACCCGTAGAGTAACATCTGCGGGTCTCACTTTTGTTGCAAAGGAGTGACTACTATGTATATTCCACCCTATGATATAGTTAATATACTGGGATTTTTACCTTTGATATTGATGAGTATCATTCCAAGCGCAAACTTTGGCACGATAGCGATACTCGAAAGATTGAAGATCAATGGCGGAATAATTATTTGGATAATTGAAGCTATTCATGTAGTTAAGACAACGCGAGAAGAGCGCGATGCAGAAGAAATTCGTAGAACTGAAGTGGAAAGTAGACGACGCCGATTAGCAGAATTACGAAAGCATGAGTTAGAACTAGTTGAGTTGTTGGAAAAATATGCTGCTGATTGGGATAGAGCTATTAAAATCCGCAGATTTGCCGATTGTGTCGAGTTGAAAAGCCAGGATATAGTAGATGTAAAGAAAAAAGAACAAGTTTTAAGCATGTTAAAATGGGCACGTGATAAAGCTGACTGGTTTGATCCGTTGGTTGAAAAGGAAGATGGAATATTAGGGAAAAGCCAAAATCTATTTGACTCGATAGATTGGGAGGATTAATTCCGCCATGGGTAGGCCGCCGGGGTGGCTGTCTCGCTCAACAAGAACGCTTGAATATGTAAAGGTTGCTGGTATCTCTACCAAGGAAGTTCGAGCATCCATTCCAGTTGAGTGCGTTAGTGCTATATCGGGGTTGAGTGAAAGCCTTGGTATAAGCGGGTTTGAGAAGGGTTATAGTCTTTTTGGAGTTTTAAGTATACGGGGAAATATACTCGTCAGATCGTTCATTTTTGGGCGGTCTGTCTCTTTTTGCTTTTTATTGGATTATTTTTGCTATCTTGGGAGGATATGAGGGGAAAATGTAGAAATGTATGAGTGGAATAATTATAAATTTCGGAACAACTACTACCATAAAAAAATATCAGGTATTGTGTATTTGCTAAATTCATGTGACGAACAACGCTATTACCAAGGTGAGAAGGCGGAGATATTATGCCCTATTTGTATTCTCAGGTTGATAAAGATAATTTAAAGTGGTTTGAAAAGAATGGACAATATAAAACTTTAAAATCTATTGAGCTGAAAAAAGGAAAACTAAGAGGACTCTATCCTTGTACTATCGAATTTAATTATCCCATTTCAGCCATAGCTGGTAAAAATGGAGCAGGGAAATCTACAATTTTAGCAATGGCTAGTTGTGCATATCATAATAAAAAAGAAGGCTATATGCCCGCAGATCATAACAAAACATATTATACATTTAGTGATTTTTTTGTGGGAACTATTGATGAACAAAAAATAGAAGGAATAATAATTAATTATATTTTTCGTGTCATCATAAAAAATGTTAAAACTAAAGAAAAATTTGCAAGACTAAGAAAACAAATCAGAATGAAAAAACAGGGTGGAAGATGGAATGACTATGGGCAAAGATATAGTAGAAATGTAATTTTTTCGGGTATTCAAAGAATTGTTCCCCCAAGTGAAAGAAAGACAGAACGATCTTATTCAGGTAGGTTTGAGTCTGCAAAAATAGATTTAGATACAAAGAAACGTATTCTAGATATTGCAAGTAGAGTTTTAGGGAAGAATTATACTTCTTTAGATCTACGTACTGTTAATAAAAGACGATTATTTGTAGTCGATCATTCATTAAATCGTTACTCTGGCTTTAATATGGGTGCCGGTGAAAATGCAATTTTTACAGTTTTAATTGAATTGTTCTCAGCAAGAGAAGGGACATTACTAGTTATTGATGAGATTGAATTAGGGCTACATGAAGAAGTACAAAGAAAATTTATTAAAGAGTTAAAGGAAATATGTAAAGATCTTAAATGTCAGGTTATTTGTTCCACACATTCATCCATTATACTTGACTCATTACCCCCAGAAGGTAGATTTTTTGTGGATTCATATGACCAAAAAACTGTAATTACTTCTGGTATTTCTTCTGAGTATGCAATGGGTAAGCTTTCTGGAACAGGAAAAGAAGAACTAATAGTTTATGTTGAGGATAATATTGGACAAGCCGTAGTAAGCAATTCGCTTCCGGGTAATATCAGAGAAAGGATCGGTATTATACCAATTGGTTCAGATCAAGCGGTATTAAGACAATTAGCGGCTAGATATAGGGATCAAAAATATAATTGCATTGCATTTTTAGATGGCGATAAAAGGAGTACAAACAGTACAGGAATACGGCAAATAAAACAATATCTTGAAGATAGATTTGAATGTACAGATGAAGAAATGGACCAATGGATTAGCGATAGACTAAAATATTTACCAGGATCTACTTGGCCTGAATTATGGTTACTTCAGCGTGCTCGTGTCCTAATTTGTGATAGTCTGTCGAAACTTTGGAGAGTTGATGCAGATATGGTCTTCGAATATTTTAATGAGGCAATTTTGGCTGGTAAACACAAAGAATTTCATAAACTTTCACAAAAAACATTCCAAAATGTTGAACAAATCGAAAGTGATATCGTGCGTTATCTCACTGAGGTTGTGCCTATTGAGTTTGAATATATAGAAAATGATATCAGAGAATTAATAGAGAGATGATTAAGACTATATAATAACAAGGGCAAAAATTCCTATAGATACTAAACCTTAAGAAATTTAGGCTTCAGTGTGTATAGAACCGGATAAATAATATATTAGGGAAATCAGAGGCAGTGACGCCCAACCAATGCGTCCTGGTAGGCTTCATGATCACATATTTACACTAGGTAAAGTCTTGCAAAACTGGGTATAAGGATTTTTGTTGGGCGACAGTAAAGGGGCAGGAAACGTTGCCTCGAATGAGATGCGAGGGCCAGACATCAATCCACCGTCAAATAGGTGTCCTTTTTACTCTACTGGTGCCGGGTAGTCGACTTCACTACCATGACTGCGGAATCTGAGAAACTGGTTGAAAGTAGGATTTTTAATGAAGAAACAGAAAGATAATGAGTTTCTATTAATGTATAAGTTTTTGGGATTTGGATTACTCTTGACTGTAGGTGCTACACTATTATTTAACATTATCCCAATTCTTTTTAGGTATAGCCTCTATGGACAGGAGTCGTTTTGGGAAGGGGTTTTAGTCAACTTACATAACACATGGTTGGACTTTTTAATCCTTGGTATTTTTCTTAACTATTTTTTTAAAAGGTTGGAGGAAAGACGAAAAATTCAACAGTATTACGAGAATATTGATGATTTTAGGTTTTGGTATAAAGAAGAGGCAACTAGCAAATTAGTTGCTAACATAAGGCGGCTAAACGAAAAAGGTCTCTACAAAATTGATTTATCTAAATGCTATTTAAAAGGAGCATATTTAAAGGAGACAAAATTAATAGAATCTGAATTTATGGGTTCAAATTTAGAACAAGCTAACTTGAGAAATGCAACTCTCGACGGGTCAAACTTTAAAGGAGTTAATTTACGATCTGCCGAGTTAAATGGAGCAAATATTGTAAATGGTAAATTAAGAAATATCCATTGCTACCAAACAAATTTTCAGGGAGTAAACTTTTCAAATTCTGATTTCAAAAATGCTGAATTAGTAAATTCAAATTTTAAAAATGCCAACTTTAAAAATTCTGACTTTGAGGGGGCTATATTTGATAATTCATGTTTTGAACAAGCTAACTTAATAGGTGCAGTAAATATAAATATTCAGAATATATCAAGATGTTTAAGTCTGAAGAATTCAAAACTTGACCAGTCAATAAAAGATCAAATAAAATTGATTAATCCGAGTGTATTTGCATAAAATTATCCTGCTAGGTTTAGTGAACTAAGGCATAGTTCACTAAACCTAGCAGGACTCGAACCTGCAACCTCCCGTTATAAAACTTATAACAGGCGCTCTAACCTTTGAGCTATAGATGTAATGAAATATTATCATATTACAAGAATTGTGTCAATATTGCGCTTTACTTTGAGTCTATGAACCAGTTAGAAACGAAACCGTTAATAATGGCTTATTACCAGTCTATCCCATCAAGTCACACTTTTCACCCCTACTAATACGCTGGGTGACTGTCTTGGAACAGGTTCGTTTGTAATAAATTAAGGTTAATGGTTATCTCTTCCATGAACGATGCAAGATCACGCTACATGTTCGAACAGTCCATGCGTGCCCGCCTACTGGGCGTTTTATGGAGTGCATCGAGAGCTGCCTTTATAATTATACCGTCGTAATGTGTGCTTGGTTGGACATCGAGTGTAGTTGCAAGGGTGAGAAAAAGTAATAGGATGGAGACGCAACATCACAATATTTTTTCAAAAGGAAGTTTAGTATACTAAAACATAAATATTGCTTGAGGAGATAAGAATGATAACAAGAGAAGAGATGTTTTCAAAAGAAGAATTAATTATTGCGAAAAAATTGTATGAATTACTAATCAAGGAGAATTTTGGAGAGGTAAATATAGAAGTCGCTTTTCGCGAAGGGAAAGCAGTGAGGGTAGAATCTGAATCTATCGTATTACAATTTTATTTTTATGAAAAAAGTAGAGAGTGTGAAGCACAAATTCATATAACCAGTATGCTTTTAAAAAATGGTATGAGCAGGAAAGGGATAGGTAAAAAAATAATTAGTACAATTTTTGATACTTGTAACGAATTAGGAATGGCACTACTTATAGTAGGAATAATTAATGATGGATGGATTGATAGCTTAATAAGGAATGGAGCTAGGGAAGTTAATTTAGAAGGCAGTGAGAGGGACGTTTATATAGACCCTAATAGTTGGAAAATATGATAAAGTAAATATAAAATATTGGATGTAGTAACGTAAAAGAAGCGACCCTCCTTTTACGCAAAATATTAGTTCTGAGCTGTGTACTGCAAATTACAAGGATTATTCGGTAAGGGAAATTGGTAAGAAGGTAACAGTTGAGGGTGGGATTAATAAATAAAATTAAATAATCCACTCATATTAAAGGGCATCTGCTGGATCAATGCAGGTGCTTTTTAATATGGGTAGATTTAGTAGGAATGTTAGTTTCAAAAGAACATATCACTTAATGTTCCGTTTTTGTTCTTTTTTGGATTTTTTATGGGATCTAAGGAGGAAGTCAAGGAAAGATGTGGAAATAATAAGATAATGAATGAAGACGAAAACCCTTGTATTTTTGGAACAATGATGTAGCTAATGTCTATAACGGATAAGGCGAACCTGAGATTAAGGGCGATGACTATATCTGTCATATCTTTGATGCTATTCACGAGACGATATGGAGTATCCTACCGGAAATAGATATTATTCTTAAGGCCAATATAATGTAAATTTAATGATATATAATAGCAAGGGTGTTGAAAAAGTATGTCAAATTTTGATAATGATAAACTATCTAGAAAAAGTAATGATCCAATAGAAAGAGACATTTTAAAAGAATTATCTGCAAAGGATGTTGGCGATGAAATGCAACGCCGAATACGATACCAGCACACAGTAACTGCATATTACTCATTGCTTATGTATTTAGGGAAAATATCTTATCAAGAAATTTTGTGCGAACATCATGAAGATATTATTGGTAAATTGAATGACAAAGAATTTCATGGTATACAAGTAAAAACAAAGGATCCTTCATTAGGATTATTGAAAATAAATGATGAGGCAATTGAAAGTAGTATCATTAGATTTGTAGAACTTAATTTACAATTTCCTAATTGTTTTAAGAGATTTATTATTGTTTCCAACTCCAATTATTTGAAGGATGATACAGGAAACAGTATTCGTATTTTAGAGGAACAGCTTGCAGCTTCTAATTCACCTGCATATAAGTTGAAGCCTAGCACTTTAGAAAAAAATATAAAGAAAATAGAAGAGAAAGCAAGATGTAGCAGAAAAGAAGTGCTGTCAGTACTAAAAAAGACAGCATTTCAAACCATGCCTGGATTCGACGAGATTGAGTCAAAAATAATTGCTGAAGTTATGCCGCATATTGACATTTGTGCTTCATTTACTGTAGAACGATTAAGAGGTATTTTAGATAATTTAATTTACGCAATTTACTCTAGATCCTCTAAAAAAATCCCTTCATCCATTAAAGACTACATTAGTTTGTTACAAGGTAAACCTATAGAACATCTAATTCAGACAGAAGTAAATAATAAAAGAGTTACTAAAGATATAATAAAAAGTATTTTGTCGAGTGCCAATACCCAAACGTATTTTCTATCATCTGCTAATGAAGAACTTTCTTTAAATAGTAACAGACAGAAAATAATGATAGGAAAGATGAACTGCGGTATGATTGATCCAGATGCTATTGCAGTGATGGATCAATTGCGTGACAGTAGTGAACAGTATTTTTTAACCGCTTTTCATAAAAATATGGAGCGTATAGATAGCAAATTAAGGTTTACTCATATTAGAAGTATAGTTAAAAATCAAGCTATTGAAGCAAAAGTGAAAGTAAAGAAAAGTGATGGTCCTTATGGTGAAGAAATGCTCAAAGAAATAGAAGCGCGATTAGCTAATATTGCTGAAAAAAGAGTAGAGGATATAGATCATTGCCCATATGAAATATTAAAAGGATTGGTTGGTTCTCTTACAGGCGAATGTGCAGTTCAATTTAGCCAAACGCCTAAAGGAGGATGGAATTTTGAAAAATAGCTTAATAGAAATTGTTATGGAGCTTGAAGATTATGATACTAACCAAATGGTTCGTATGCTAGTCTTATTGGATGTGTTTGCTGGTAAAAACAAGAATGGGACAATTGAAGGAATTACTAAGCTAGCCATTTTTGATTTCATGCTTAAATACCCTTTTGCATTATATCAAATGATACATTTTGAAAAAAATAGTAATATTCATATTCCTCAAAAAATTAATATTGATTTACAATCATATGAAATTAATTCTATTGAAGCGAAGATGATGAAATTTAACTTCGCTCCTTGGGATTATAAATATCGCAGAGTAGTATCGATCTTAACTTCGAAACAACTCATCTCTTTAAAAACAGAAAATAAAAAAATGAATTTGAGCATTACAAGTAATGGTATAAATATAGTCAATAAATTGTATCAAAATTCATTTTATAAGGATTTGGGTAAAAAAAGTATTATCATTAAAAGACTATTCGGTATTTGGTCACAAAAAAAATTAGTTGAACGCATTTATACAGTTTTTCCTGAAACACTGCAACTTAAAACAAGAATGGATGTGATAAAATGAAGATGAGGTTATTGAAACTTATAATTAAAACCAAGAAAGATGAAATAGAATTTCCTTTTTCTAAATCATTAACTTACATTTATGGAAAAATGGGCGCTGGGAAAACAACTGTAACTAGATTAATAAGTTATTGCTTTGGGGAGGAATTAATCAATACTCCTGCTCTTCAGCAAGAGTTTGTTGGAGCCTCATTGAATTTATTTATAGGAAATAATTTTGTAATCCTATCTCGTGATATTTATGAAAAAGGTAAAATATTAGTAGAATGGAAAGCCATAGAGGATAAGAGCAATACACGATATGTTCAAGTTCCAATAGATGGAACGAAAGACGAGTCAGTTCTTCCGGATGAACATATAGAAAATATATCAGATATGCTTTTTTATCTTATGGGAGTTACTTCACCTAAAGTCAGGCGTAACAAAACTTCAGAGAATAGCACTTTAATTCGTTTAAGTTTTAAAAACATTATGTGGTTTTGGTATTTGGATCAAGATAGTATTGACAGTTCTTTTTTTCATTTAGAGGAAAAAAAAGGATTTTATAAAAATTCGAGTCGTGATGTTATGCGCATGATTCTTGGATTTTATTATGAAAGAATTGCTTCATTGGAAAACGAGTTATCAGTTCTTCATGCTCAAAGGCTCGGATTAGAAGAAAGTATTTTACAACTAACCATGTTTCTAAAAGAAAATGGAATCGAAAGCTTGGAAACTATTGAAGCAACTATTATTGATTTGCAGATAGGCAAGCAAGATGCAACGAGTGAAAGAGATAAGGCCATTCAAAATATTTGGTACAGTAAAACGCATATTGTTGATAAATTAAGAATTGAATTAAGGAAATATCTTGCAAATATTAAGGAAATGGAGAATGCTTCGGAAGATGTAACAAAGCAAATTGAAATCAAAAGACAATTGAAAGAAGAATATTTTTTTGCGAGTATTAAGTCTAAAAACTTAAATGTTGCAAGAGATATTTTAAAGGATGTCGAATTCAAAGCATGCCCTCAATGTGGTATAGAAATTAAAGCCATATCAGATTCAGAAGATAATTGTTTTCTTTGCCATAGAACTATTAATAAAGACACGGCTAAATATACTCAAATAGAATATGATTTAATAGATAGAAGGAGAGAACTTGAAGATTCTCTTTCTAGAATGCTTGAACAACAAACTATTTTATTAAAGCAACTTGATTTGCAAAGATCAAAGAAACAAGAGTTGGATATAGTTTTAACTAAAGAAGAAAAAGAATATGATTCATTATATTTAGCCAATATTAAACAGTTTGATAAACAATTGGATATAAAAGATTCAGAAATTAAGTATTGGGAAAAAATTAAGGAACTTCCGAGAAAAATTGATTTATTAAAAACTAAACTTTATAAAATCCAATCTGACGAACTGTCTAAAAAAGAAGAATTAATCGAAGCAAAAGAAGAATCTGATAAGCAGGAGAATAGGTTAGAAGAGTTGAAGAAAATATTTATTAAAACTCTAAATCGAGTTAAATTCCCAGGTATTCAACCTACTGACTCTGTATATTTAACAACCAAAGATTTCTATCCTAAGATTCTGACAAAAGATAACGATATTTATGAAATTGACTTTATTAGGTTAAGTAGCGGAGGTAAAAAAACAATTTTTAAAGCATGTTTTGCATTTGCTATACAACAACTATTAATCAATGAAGAAAATTCAGAAGATATTCCATTTCCAAATATATTGATTATTGATACTCCTATGAAAAATATAAGTGAACGGGAAAATCAAGATATTTTTCAAAGCTTCTATGAATTCGTATATGATGTTATGCAAGGTGAATTAAAAGATCTTCAGTTAATCATAGTTGACAAAGAGTTCTATCAACCCGACGAGACTTTTGGACTCCCTTATATTTCCAAGCATATGACTCCTGACGATCCTAACAATCCCGGTTTAATTCCCTATTACCGTGGACATTAAGAAAAGTTAAATTCCCATTTCCATCGCAAATTTACTTATTTCAATTCGGAGTTGGCTTGCTTTGATCTATCTCATTTATGACGCAATAAGGGATTTAAAGAACCAGTTGAGTGTGATAAGGGTGCTGCGGGCGTCCAGCGCTTTAGCCTCAACAGACAGTCAAACCACTGATTCCACTGATATTTTGACGATTGCAAAAGTGTATCAAATTCGGAGTTATTTAAAGCTTTTGTCTGACCTCTCTTTCTGCTAATATCAGAGGGGAAGAGAGGTGTGAAATGAGACGAAACTACTTTGCAAAATTAGTAAGATATAAGATATATGAAAAACGTTTACCACGTTGATCGTGATTTGAATAAACTGTCTGACGGAAGAGTTTACCCAACGTATAGCACAAGTCAAGTTATTTTGCCTGTGTTTTTTAGTTTTTTGCTTATTGAAAAAGATACTGTAAAAAAGAAAAAGGAGGCTTGCTAAATGGATATCATAGAAATTATAAAAAACAAAATAAGGGAAAAAGATAAAAATAATATTGTGTATATTCATCCAGTTATGACGAATGATGAAATTGCCAAATACATATCAGCTTTCTCAAACGGAAATGGCGGAGTCATTTTATTCGGTATAAAGGATGATGGCAAAAACCTTTGGCTAAAGCAGTCAGCATTTAAAATAAATGAAAAAGAAAAGACTATTAGAAAAATGCTTGACTCACATACTAATATTTCTTTTGGAGAGTTTTACGAAGGTAAAGAACATAAATTGGAATATATATACGTTGAAAAAAATGAAGAAACGGTGTGTTTTAATAAAGAGGCCTATTATTTGAATTCCTCCAGTAATAGACCACAAATAATACAGCAGGGAAATTTGAGGGGAATGTTTTTGTTTGTAACTGCAAATCTGCATGAAAAAGCTGCGTTTAAAAAACACTTTACTTCTAATTCTGCAGATTACATCTTGGGTAAAACATACTATCGTGGTCAATTCGGGGGTTATAATGCCGCATATATACACATTGATGAGCAAGGTGTAATTAACCCTGCATCTACGCCATTAGTCGGAGAACTGATTCGTGTGTTAAAACCTGTTGCTGTTGTGATGGTAGGTATAGCGTTTGGGGCGGATGAAGAAAAACAAAAAATTGGTGATGTACTTGTTTCAAGGCGTATTTTGCCATATGACTCTCAAAAGTTTTTAGAAACAGGTACTCTCTATAAGGAACCTCCTAAAGATGTAGGATTCCAGCTACTAAACGCTTTCAGTGACTCTGACAATTGGAAATATAGTTTATATTCCTCAAAAAAGTCAACAGTATTCGTTGGATCTGTGTTAACGGGTTCAAGGCTCATTAACAACTATGAATACAGAACTAAATTGTTGACAGACTTTAAAGAATATGAACCAATTGGGGGTGAAATGGAGGCTTACGGGATTTATTCAATGTGTAAGCTTCATGGGGTAGCTGAATGGATTATCGTTAAAGGTATATGCGATTGGGGATATAAGAAAGATGACCCCGATAAAGAACATAATCAAGAAATGGCTGCAAATGCCGCTGTTGATTTTTGTTATCATGTTTTTAACCGTGATGGAGTTTTCCGTGATTTAGGAGCCGAAAGGGTTAGCCTAAGGAGCCCAATAAGTAATCGGAGCAAAAATACAGTTATATAATGGTTCGGTATCAGAAGACATAAAGATGGTTTATGTTGATATCCTCCATGGTAATTAATCTTTGATAGTGGCAAGAAATTAGATCTTTACAATTTGTTATGGGAGAAACAAATTGACATTATTCTATATAATTAGACATGTTGTATAACTTCCAATTAGGCTAATAATGCGCATCTCGGTAAAGGCCGAATTATAGCAATAATGTGTAGTTGAAGATCAAGGTAGATAAAACTAATATTTGAATTACATTTTGATAAAACGATTACTATAATTGGTGAAGGGAGATTTAATTATGAAATGGATTGAATTTGAAGATTATATTAGTAACTATGCCGATTTAAGCAAAAGCGAGTGGACAACAATTTTCGAGTCATTCAAAACTAAGAAGGACGATTGCAGCGAAGATATCTTCTGCATGTCGGCATTGTTAGACAATGATGATAGAAAACTGTCGGAGTATCTATCAGATTTTGAATGGGGTTTTTTGTCAGATTCATTTGGATCTTCCCAATTTTATCAAACTGGATATCATAAAGAAGGCAAATGGATTGAAGAAATCCATTTTTCTAGCGGAGATCAAGAAGATATATTTACTTATTTGGTGGCATATAGAACATTTAATAAAAAGTACTCACCTCAATTAGAAATTAATCCATTGCTTATATGGTTTAATAATTTAGTTAAAGTGGATTCAAACTATTGTGATCCAGTTAGTGATGAGATTATGCTGAAATGTTCTATAAGTAAAATTGAGGTGCGCACTAAGTATTTAAGAAACTTTTTGGCAGCACACAAAAAATCATGTGTAATCGTTTATGATCACAGAAGATTTGAGAGAAAAGAAAAACCGATTAAACATATACAAAAACAATACAAAAATGATAATAGTTTTAGCCTTGTGGCGGTAAATGTTTCATATGATTCAAAGGTAACATCAAGTGTAATTGGAAAGTCAATTATACGGCCTTTTGAAAAATGCTCACATCCCGGTTTAGAGTATTTTGCAGACAAAGAGTATGCTGAATTTATTTATGGCATTGATAATGATACCGGTGATAATCTGATGTTTACATGCGAAGAAAAAAGGTTGTCTAATTATTTTGGCGCTAATCCCGAGGCTCCACACTTTTTAACGCCTGTGTATTTCAACAGAGCAGTACTAAACAAATATAAAACTGATACCGCCAACTATACTATTTCTGACGGAAATATAAGATTTTTAGATGATTGGCTTATGCCATTCACTGTTAACGATGACAACAAGGTAATTGTTTGGTTAGGTGATTTAGGAAGAATACCATACAAAGAGCAGTTGCATTGGAAGCAAGAAAATATATTACCGCAAGGCAAAATGGAAGAGAATTTCGTAAACCAACAGCTTCACAATATTTTTGTAGATTCCATTCTGCCTGAAAAATGGTTGTTTTCATTAATCTCTCAAGTTAATAGCAAATTTGCAAAAGTATATTCTTATGATCTTTTTAATGCCTTAAGCGCCTCAGATAAATCATTAGAAAGTGCATTTATACTACCCGTTCAAAATAATATAGATGAGTTTAAAGAATTTTTAATCCAATTCTGCAAAATAATCATAGAGTCAATAAATACAAAATTATTAATCTCATGCATAGCTGACAAATCGAAATTAGAAGATCCAAGCGGAAATAAACTTGGAACAATAGCACAGCTAAAAGTATTTTTTGAACAGGAAAATAATTTAGCAGGTATTCAACTTTCAAGCGTATTGAAAATTTTATATGCGGCAAGGAGCAAACTAGCTGGGCATACTGCATCAGTTGAATCGTATAATAAAGCTCTTAAAAGAGCCGAGTCCATTAAACCGAACTGGGATTCAGATGCAAAATGGTTTATGTCACAAGTAAATGATGCTCTTTCAGATATGCTGGAGGAGTAGTTATTTATGGAAAAATTATTTCGCATTGAGCTATATAAAACGGAAAATCTTCGCACCAAATGCGACAGTATAAACAGAAAAAATACTGCAATACAATTGAAATTGCAAAACATTTTGTCTTTAATAAGTAATGAACAACCTTTGGATGAAATAAGCCATGTGTATTTAGCCAGTGAATGTGCGGACTTCCTAGATAAATTATATGCAATTATGAATTACTCGACATCTGTAATGAGTGAAATATTAAGTAATCGCGGTAGTGGTTATGGCGACAATTTCCATGATTTAGTTAAAAAAACACTAAAAAATCCCACCGGTTATAGTAATAGTACCATGACGATAATTAGTTCTGTTGTTCCTTGGTATCCGATTGTTCATGATATGCGCTCTGAAGAAACTCACTTCTCAATGGGTATAATAACAATCGAAAGCGGGGAGTATTTTTACAGCATTGATCGAAATAGTCTACGTAAAAGCATGTATGATTTACTTAGAGAATTTAATTTATCAGAAGCTGGGAATTTTATGCCCTATAAAATTTTGGTTAAAGATTTCAAGAAGATATATATTCAATATAGAACGACAATGGCTCATTTGGAGATTGTTGTAAATAGCTATTGTATAGAATAAATTATTTTCATGTTTACATAGCATTATTGCCAGTTGCCCATTATGTTATTACATCAAGATAGACCCATCTTTCCAACTTCACGTAAGGCTAATAATGCGCATCTCGGTTGAGACCGAATTAATAACAATAATGCGCAGCTGGATAATTACGATGCAAAAAAAAATTTATGATCTAATGCTGTAATCTAATACCATTAAGGAAGATAGATTCTTTTAGTCTTAAAAAGTTAGATAACAAAAGTGAAGCACTAAGTTTGCTATTATCACCGAAAATTAACAATATACAGAGGAAGTTTACTATGAATGAACAAGTACTATTAGATAAAGTTTTTGATGCTGGAGCCAATACAATATGGTCTGAAATGAAAAAACTACGTGGACAAGCACCTGAAAACAAGAACAGTATGCGCCGAAGATGGATTTGGGAACTTATTCAGAACGCATCAGATTGTGCGTTTCAGAGCAAAGGTGTCAACATTAATGTAACACATGACGCTGCGAATCGGCAGTTGCATTTTATACACGATGGCAAACCATTTAAATATGGGAATTTAATCGACTTAATTACGCAAATATCATCAAAACAAAGCGATACTGATGAAAAAACTGGCAAGTTTGGAACTGGATTTATTGCTACTCATTTACTTTCTGAAATAGTAGAAGTAAACAGTATCTTGCAAGATAACAACGGTATTCTAAGGAAGCTAAAATTTACTATCAATCGAAGTGGGACTGACTACCAGGATACACGCGAAAACATTAAGAAAAACCTAAACGAAATTGAAAAGATTCGCGACGAAGGTGCAGAAATAACATATTCTGCGATTGATACAGAAACATCTTTCACTTATTTTCTAGAAAACGAAGATGCTAATCAAGCGGTATCAATAGGGCTAAATGATTTAGCTAATGCAGCTCCATTTATTCTAGCACTTAACCAGACTATTAATAGTATCAATTGCGATGGAAATGAATTCGTTGTTAAATCGAGCAAATATGGTTTAAATGAAGAGTTTCGAGTGGTTCAAATAGAAAGCCTATTTGAGGATTTTACAATATTATGTAAAACTCAAGAAGATATTTCTATATTATTCTCGGTGAAAGAAATTGCTCCTTCACAATATAAAGTATTACCATATCCGGGAAATTTGCCAAAGCTTTTTTGCAATTTTCCTTTGATAGGGACGGAAAGTTTTAGTTTTCCGTCCGTGATTAATTGCGCTAATTTTGAAGTCGAAAAAGACCGCAATGCCATCCATGAAGGAAATAATGAAAACATACAGGTCCTCGAAACTGCAAAAAAAATGTATAATTCTCTACTCGATTTAGCAGCAAATAATCACTGGGAAAATATATATAATATATGTTTTTGTCAAAAAAATACTTTTTCACAGTTACAGCAGAATCTTTATGAGAATTTTATTAAAAAGGCTATGATACTCCCGATAGTAAACGTTAATCTATGCGGCGAAATCAGCGGTAAGGTTTCGTTCTGCATACAACGTGGAGCAAATTTAGAAAATCAAATCTGGATACCTAAAACTGACAATGCGGATGTAAATGATGAATTTTGGGAAATTGTTAATGCTTTCTCGAAATTCTATATTCCAACAAAAGACACATATAAGGAATGGGGCAAAGTATTTAGTAACAAAATAATTGTTCGAAATATTAATGAGTGGTTTTTCAAGGACAAAACCTTTGAAGAGCTATACAATAACTGTCATAGTAAATGTAATTGTTATCTTTGGTTAAATTCGTATTATTCTTTTTGGATGAAAGTTTCAAATCCCGATACTCTGCAAAAAGATGCTTGGGTTTTAAATCAAAACCAAAAATTTGTTGCTCTTAACACACTATGTAAAGATAATAATATTGATGAAGAATTAAAAAATATATTGCTGGAACTTGGTGAAAACATCAGAGAATCTCTTATTGCAAAAGAAATTATTATTCCAGTAGAAGTTAATGTTACTAGTAAAGATGACAAATTTGTTGCCAAACATATTCAAGAGAGAATTAATAAATTGTTATCTGAAGAAACAGTGAATAATGTTAAGCGCGAACATAAGACACAAATGACTTTTAACAAACTTACAAATTGGTTTCTTATAAATCCTGACAAAGGAGCAGAACTGTTTGACACTTTATACAACAAAAGAAATATGTTATCCACGATTGAGGAAAATATTCGTAGATTTAGGATAGCAGAAAAAGTGGAAAGCAAAAGCATAACCGATGATGAATTGGATTTACTTTTAGATAATTACGGAAGAATATCTGAATTATTGGTTAAATGTAATGGCCTTTCAGCAGAGGAAATAAAAGCTGAATTACAATATATATCATTACACAAAGAGAATGCATCTGAATTTTACAAAAACATATTAGACCGTACTATCGAAAAGGTGCATCAATACTTATTGGATACAGGTGTATACGACGTGCCGGACACTGAGGCGCAATGGAAAGAATCTCGATATTCAAGCACTGTATTTCCGGCGAAAAAAGATGGCAAAGAAATAAGAATCATTGTTCGGCCAAGTGATTATGATAAGATTATTTTTTATCACGACCAAGAATTGGCTGCTTTAGATGATACAGACTACGAGCTCTGGACTGATGATGGAAGGAATAATACAAGAATGATTACTTTAGGCGATATTTTAAGAACAACAGGGATTACTGTAATTCCTTTAAAAAAATTTTACAAATAATAAATGTACGAAGGGAATGATTAGTTAATGAGTGACTACCTCTTGAATCCATAAACAACAATAATAGTCAGAACATTAAATATATTTATCCCGTGGCGAGCAATGATGTCTTATGTCAACTGATATCTGCATTCTCAAACTCTATAGGTGGGTATATTATTTCAGAGAGTATCTGACCATGGAAAAAAATTAAAAGTAAAGTCTTTTGATTTTGACTCCGTAAGCTAAATAGATGAAGGGGAGAGTCATGATGATATGCTATTATATATAAATGTATTAATTTTCAACTATGCTTTAAATAGGTTTTAGCGCATGTTGAAAATCGTTAGAATTGACTCTTTTGTAAAAAAGTATACTCACTACTACCGTAACTAAAAGATCGTACCGATACTGGTGCAGGAGTTAAAAGTAACTCAACGCAAGTTTCAGTCGTTCCGAGTTCTACAATGATTCATGAGCAAGACCCATAAAAGAATAGCCCAATGGACTGATCTTGCTTAAAAATCTGTCTATTGGGCTATTATATAGCCTGAATTCCCGTAACAATTATAACGTGGAATGCTGAGAACGTTGGAACAAGCTTGTTTCTTCAATCTTTTGATT
>MCHG01000252.1_pt1 | contig 22603 bp, 20 predicted proteins | sample 787351 | NCBI WGS metagenome assembly MCHG01 (sample SAMN05430296, study PRJNA330682) | permafrost metagenome | biome: Cold desert; feature: permafrost; material: soil; isolation source: enrichment culture inoculated with soil incubated with H2/CO2 at 20 degrees... ... | reverse complement strand
GTATCAGGAAGTCCTTCAACTATCGTGGGGAATCTTCAGAAAGGCGACTACACAATCGCTTCTTTTAACGTTACGAGCGCACAGGCTGCAGTTGAAGATTCAGGAACAGACCCCGATACCTCAAAAGCCAGTGATTCAGCTGCTGGAGACAATGCAACATCCACTTCAATGGATGGCCGTCCATTAAAAATCCAGATTGAGTATACGGATGCTAAAGGAGAAAGAATAACAGTTGATAAAGACGTAGCAGTCCCAGCTTCAGGATTTGGTACTGGAGGCAGCTCAGGAGCAAGAGGTGACAGAAGTAGTGGTCTCAGTTCAAGTATGTCATATATTGTGGTAATAGTAATTGCAGGAGCAGGAGTCTTCCTGTACCGCAAGCAAAAAAAGGGAGCAAAAAAAGCTGAATATAAAGCATCTGAAAATGACTCCAGCTCAGGAATGCTGAAGAATTGAAAAAACAGCAAAAACTGGAGGGATGCTCAATTAGAAACGCAACTTACTTGAAATTGGCCCTTAACATGCTCCGGCACAGCAAACTAAGGAGCTGGCTTACTATTATTGGAATTGTTATAGGTGTTGGGGCAGTAGTCGGGATCATCTCCCTTGGGGATGCCATGCAGGGACAGATGCAGAGCAGGCTTGCCTCCATGGACTTGACAAGTATCACCATATCACCAGGATACTCAAGAGCTCAGTCGGAAGGGCCCGGATTCCGCCACTTCGGAGGAGGTACTACAACTGATTCCCAACTAACAGATCATGATATCGATGCCCTCCGAGGTGTAGAAGACATATCGTATGTTACCGGTGAGATTTCCGGCAGAGAGGACATAAGTTACAATGGAGAGAACGCAACCCTTTCGATCGCAGGGGTGGATCCCCAGGTCTGGAAGTACATGAACTCTCTTGAAGTGGGATCTGGAAGGCTGCTCGAACCGGCAGACAAGTATGTTGCGGTTATCGGGAGCGGCGTTGCCAGTGGTATTTATAAAAAAAACATTGGAGTTAACCAGGTTATAACTGTCAACGGTAAGTCTGTGAGAGTCGTCGGAATTCTAAAAGAAGAAGGTGGAGGTGAAGATAGACAGATATACATGCCGATAGAAGCAGCAGTGAACGTGATTACGGATGCGAAAAAAGACGTCTATGACTCCATCCAGGTAAAAGCCAAGAGTTTAGATGTGGTAGACACGGTGGTTACGAAGATTGAAAAAAAGCTAATGATTTCCAGACACATCAACAAAGAAGATGACAGGGATTTTTCCGTAACTGCCTTAAAGTCCATGGCTCAGTCCGTAACCAGTATGATGGATTCGATGACTCTCTTCCTTGGAGCCATTGCTGCAGTGTCGCTGATTGTAGGAGCTGTGGGAATTGCAAACACTATGTTTACATCTGTCCTTGAAAAGACAAGGGAAATCGGGACTATGAAAGCCATTGGGGCGAAAAATAAGGATATCCTTATGATTTTCCTCTTTAACTCCGGAATGGTAGGTCTTGTTGGCGGCATCCTTGGAGTTATGCTGGGATCGATTATTTCAGCCGGCCTCCAATCGATGATGGGAAATATGACATCAGTGAGCGGGTTAAGCCCTAAATTGATAGTTGAGGGGCTTGTTCTGGCAGTTGTGATAGGGGTGACCTCAGGAGTGGTCCCTGCTTACAGAGCTTCGAAACTGAAACCAGTTGATGCATTGAGATACGAATGATAGTAAAAGAAAGGGAATAATCCCTTTCTAATTTCGGCTTTTCGTTGTTTTGTATGGATATCCTCATAAAAACCAACGCGATCTTGAATTGAAAATCATCTTATCCATAAAGAATGACGAAGAGCCTTAATTTCCTGCTTCATTGCAAGAGGTAGATGCTGGAAAAGAAGTTTTTCGGGCGCTGGATTCAATTACTGAAGTCTTGGTCTTCGTATAACAGCTTTCCACAAGCTTCGTGGTCCCCTCCAGGTCGGTAATCTCGAAATCAAAGAGTGCGGAGAATTCCCTGACGCAGGCTTCGAATTCTTTCTCATAGGCGAGGCCTGTATTTATCCTTGCAACCCTCTTATATCCAGCATAATAGAAAACAAATTTAGACATCTTGATGTCATCTGGATCTTTGCTCAAGCCTGCGGTCCTGATCATTTCCCTCCAGTTTGCAGCCCACATGGGAGTCCGGAAAAATGTGCCTACCCCCTTGCAGCTTTTCAGTACCTCCAGATAGCGGCCCCTGCCTCCAAGCACGGCACCTATGCAGTCGTCCACGATTTCCCCGTTTTCTTCTTTCAAGATACAAATCTTACAACCCAGGGCTTTAAAATCTTCTTCGATTTTTCCAAGCACATTTCCACAAAGCCCGTAAAAGAGTAGAATCCCATCAGAAAGTGGAGCCATTATTTCCACTTGTGAATAAACGGTTTTTTTAAGATTTTCAGGAATCGCATGCAGAGCAAGCTCAAGCACGTATATGACCAGGGTAAGACCTTTTCCTTCCTGTTTTTCGGGAATCTCTTCAAGCGGAAGCATTTTATGCGGGATACCTGCTTCCATCATCTTTCTCATGATGCCGCTGCAGTCCTCGTTTTTCACGACAATTATTTTTTCAATCTCATGGTCATTTTCAAGAATGTGAACGATCTCGTCTTCGAACATCCTGCACCCGATTATACTTATAACTGGCATGTATGGATCCTCCTCTGTCTCCGGAAGCGGCAGTATTCATTGTGTTTCGGGCAATATTCAATTCATTTCCCGGTTTTATTTAAAAAGGAATATTATAATAAACTCCCGAATTAAATACTCTTTTGTGACAAAATACAGTGACAAAATACAGTGACAAAATACATACACTTTTTCACTAATCTCGAATCTAACCATGGAAAACACCGATAGTACGAAATATGGTACTACGCCTCCTTAATTTCCATATTTTCCATGCTTTCGGTGGTTCTAACCCATTTTATAATCTATATCACGGCGGGATGTAATTACTCACTGAAGACTCTCTAACCACCGCTAATACGAAAGCACGAATAAATTGTATTTTATAAATTCGTCCATTAAATAAGTCCTCTTGAGCGAAGCGAAAAGGACCTCGTGCTCCCGAAGCGAAACTCGGGAAGCGAAACTCGGGAAGCGAAACTCGGGAAGCGAAACTCGGGAAGCGAAACTCGGGAAGCGAAACTCGGGAAGCACAATTCGGGCATCAGATCAAGGCCTGATAGTAACCTTCTTTTTCCAGAACTTTTACTGGGAGGGAAAAAAGTTCAGAGAGGTTAGAATCTGTCAAGATATCCTCTTTTTTCCCATCCCTGAAGACTTTTCCCTCTCGTATAAGGATCACACGGTTTATTTCGGGAATAACGTCCTCAAGGTTGTGAGTAACCAGAATCACACTTTTTCCTGAACTTGCAATCTTCCGAACACTTTCGCGGAAACTGTGAAGAGCCCTCAGGTCAAGGCTGTTTGCGGGCTCATCTAAAACAAAGCCTTCGGGTCATGCACAAGGGCTCTTCCTATAAGTACTCGTCTGGCTTCCCCGGTGGAGAGCTCACACATCAACCTGTTTTCAAGATGGGAAAGCTCAAGGAACTCAAGGATTTCTCTGGCCCTTGCCTCCATTTTCGGGGTAACTTTATGGTTATAGTAAATTCCTATGCTACTGAAAAATCCGGAGAGAACGACATCCAGAACCCTGATCTGGCGGCAGCACGTTTGCTGAAGATCTCCGGAAACTATCCCGAGAAGTTTCCTTAGCTCGAAGACATGCCAGATCTCTTTGCCCATTATCTTCAAAACGAGCCCTTCTGTCGCTGCAAGAGGGTGATACTCCTTTGTAAATGTCTTGATAAGGGAGGATTTTCCCGAGCCGTTAGGTCCTATAATTGCAACATGCTCTCCCTGTTCGATTGAAAGAGATACAGAGTCAAGGATTTTTTTCCCGCACCTGACAACAGTTACGTTTTTTAATTCAAGCAGGAAAGGAGAATTGTTCTTCCCTGTGTAGTGTATTTTTTGGGTCATTTTTATCATCTATTTGAAGTTCGGAGTTGGATTCTAGAATTCTTTGTTCTTTCAGGGTTCTTCTTAATTTTTTCCTGTTGAACAAAGTAACTTAATTCAGTTGAGATTTATCTTTTTATATTTTTTCCAGATCTCTGCTATGCAATTCGAATTGTTCTGATGCTGGCTTCTAAAAGTTTCAGAAGACTTGCCCTTAAACCTCCCCTTAAGAATTTTGCGAAACCTGGTAGAAATATTTCTGCCTGATTCATAATAATTAAGAATGATTCAGAATAAACAAATTTTGACTTAGAATAAACAAATTTTCTCTGTTTATTCTCTTATTGGAGCCTGTCTATCTTCTTATATCGTTTTTTGCGGTATTTCATATTCTGCATCTTTATAAAGATCAAGAATTGCCCTTTCTAAAAATTATTAAACTCTATTTTAGTTTCTTATTATTATATAATCTTCTAATCTAAAGTTTGCTCAACCGGAAAGGGGAGTTCTGAGGGGATTTTCGCTGGAAGTATACAATATTCAGAAATCGTTCACATCTTTTCTTTATGAGGTCCGTTTCATCATCCTTTTCTACGTGATAGGTGATTGGGCCTCTACTGTTTACGCTCTGCCCTTTGGTACAGAGTATAATTCAGTTCCTGCTATGATTCTGGAGAATTACGGAATCTATCATCTGCTACTTATTAAGGTAGGTTTTATTTTTTTGCTATTCTATCTAGCTCCTGTGATAAAAGTGTCAAAATATAGATGGGCTATTACGAAACACATAATAGAGTCCGTTGGCATCCTGGTAACAATAAATAACCTCATGGTCATCTTCATTGGGAACAGCCTTATACAGGCTATCGGACTGATCTGATTTTTTCTGGAAGGGAGTCAGGCCTTGTCTTCTCCCTTAATTTATTTCTTTTAACACCCATATCTGAACTTCATTTTCCTGCCGGCTCTATTTCTCATTTAATGCTTCTACTCTCACTTAATGCTTCTACTCTCACTTAATGCTTCTACTCTCACTTAATGCTTCTACTCTCACTTAATGCTTCTACTCTCACTTAATGCTTCTATTTACTTTTCCTCTGCTTACCTGGTTTTAGCATACAGGAAGCAGTCATAATAATCTTCCCCAACCCTGTGGACTTTTTTCATGATCCCCTCTTTTTCGTACCCACATTTCTGAGCCACGCGCTCGCTTGCACGATTCCTGGTATCCATGAGGATAGTAATCCTCTGCAAGTCCAATCCCTCAAAGCCCACTTTCTCAAGCTGCCTTACAGCTTCGGCTGCAATTCCCTTTCCCTGGTAATCCTTATCCACGAAATACCCGATTTCCCCTACCCAGGGCCTATGCTGGTCAATCCTTATCCCGCAGGCTCCCACAAGTTTTCCGTAAAAGAGAATGGAATAGTTGTACTCAAAATTAGCCTTTCTTTTAGCTTCGTTAAGGCGCAGAAAGCATTTTTCTTCTTCAAGTGTTTTTATCGGCATCTCTATGAATTCAAGGTTTGTGTGTGTGATTATCTCAAATAAAAGTTCGGCATCAAAGAGTTCCTGTGGGCGGATTTTTACTTCGGGCATAAAGAAAGATAAATTTTCCCTATGAAAAACTTTTTCAGGCTTTTTTTCTTTTTCTTCAAATTTTGAAAAATAAAATATAAGTACACCTCTAATTAAATAGAGAATTGTGGAAGCCAATATCATAGCCAGGATCAGAAAAGACTTAGTACTGAGTGTGGATGAGAAGACAAAGAGCAGTTATTCCCGCTTTTTTAAAGAAGAAGTCACATGCTATGGGGTAAAGTCTGCACTTGTCGGAAAAATTGCAAAGGATTATTTTAATGAAATAAAAACGGAAGATAAAAAAGAGGTATTTGTCCTGTGCGAAGAACTCCTTCGATCGGACTACAACGAAGAAGCCTTCATCGCTTTTGAATGGGCCTACCTGGTAAGGAACAATTATTCTGAAGACGATTTCTTTACTTTTGAACGCTGGATTGAAAATTACGTCAATAACTGGGCAAAATGTGATACCCTTTGCAACCACTCAGTAGGTTCCTTTATTGAGAAATTTCCCTCTTACATGGCCAACCTCAAGACCTGGACTGCGTCTGACAACAGGTGGGTAAGACGTGCAGCTGCAGTAACTCTCATCCTGCCAGGCAGAAAGGGCAATTTCCTAAATGATATTTTCGAAATCTCAGACAGACTATTAACAGATAAGGACGACCTTGTCCAGAAAGGCTACGGCTGGATGCTAAAAGAGGCAAGCAAATCCCACCAGCAAGAAGTCTTCGAATACGTCATAAGAAATAAAAAAGACCTGCCCAGAACCGCCCTGCGCTATGCAATCGAAAAACTTCCCACAGACCTGAGAGCTAAAGCTATGGAAAAGTAACTGCAGAGGATCAAAGGTCAGATATTTCCAGATATTTATAGCTATTGAGTAATAATATCCATTTTAAAAACAAGAAATTGAAAGAGAAAACTAAGAAAGAAATTAAAAAAGAGAATTCACATTTTCACTGTGATTTGCCGCAATTGAAGCAAAATAAGGATTCCTTAAGGGGTCGTGAATGTGAGTCATTGAAAACCGAAAGCACAGGAATCCCTCAATATTTTCATCAAATACGGGGGGTGTGCTCGCTTTTTCGGAATTGATCAATAACTCACGTACACTACTAAATATTACAATTGATTCTGAAATGTAAAATAATAGGTCAGTCTATAGACCCAAGCTTTACACATATCTCTTGATGTTCATATATAAAATTATACACATCTATTGTAAAAGGAATTCTTTGGATTCGGTTAAGGTTTTAAACATTAGAAAGAGTTGTTTTTGATGTTATATATCCAAGAATCATGCTGGAAAGTCATTATACATGGTACTCAAATTTGTGCATAAATTGAGTTATCTGAATACAAAGAAATTTAATATTTTTGGAGAAAATAATACCAATAACGAGAATGATATTTTTGACCTTAACCGATGACCAATGGATAATTATACATTTGTCATCGGTTAACGAATTTTATGCACAACTTCGAATACCACGTGTAGTGATTTTCCGACTTGAATGTTGAGATTTTAGCATAAAAAATAACACTTTCATGCATTTTATCTCTTAACCGAATACAAATGGATAATTATATTATTTTCTGAAGAAAGACAGCAGTCTTGATGAAAATAGTAGTTAAATTTGATTTTTTAATTTTATATGGAATTTCTTCAATTTTACTTAAATCTCTATCCTCTATCACCTTAAGATACCTTTTTAAATCCTGTACTATCATGATATTATCATCGGGACTGCTCATGTTATTGATTTTAACACATAATTCATCAATTTTCTTGTACAAGCCATTTGTTCTGAATAAAACATCATTTCGCGCAGCTTCACTTAAATGACCAGCCCATAAGACATAACAGAAATTCGTAAAATCTGGATCTTTCTTCCCACTATCAACTTTAATAAAATAATTTAAAGCATAACTTATCAACTGAGTAATTTGATTTTTTTTATGTTGCCTTTGCATGAAATTATCTGAAAAGTTAAATGATTCCAATCCCGCGATTGCATTTTTTATGAATGATATTGGGACATCTGATGTATCCACCATCCTGTTTGTTATAGGAAACATACACTGGATAAGGAATGTATAAATACGTATGAAAATAAATGCTAACATAACAATTACTAAAGAAGTAAGTAATATCGAATAAATCAAAAAAAGAATTAAGTTAGCCAATTCCAGGTTTAAATTCCTTACATAGTTAAGAAGGATCTCAGACTTCCATACATCGAATCCTAAATTGTTTTTTGCATAGTCTGCCCACAAAATAGAACATAATATAAAATAGGAAAAGAAAACTAATGCAACTGAGGATATTTTGAGGAAAATCATATATGCTTCAGAGATGTAATCTATAACTTTTAAAAAAGAAGTACCGAAATCGTTAAATACTGTTACGGTTAGCGACACATCTTTATAATATCTTATTTTCCACCCTTTGAAAGTTAAATAGTTTATCCAGTCATTTTTAAGATTAAATTGTAATTTACTAAAAATGAAAGATATAATTATATTATAAGTTTTATAGAAGATGTAAATGATTACTAAATTCAATAACACTCTCATTATTCTTTCAGGTATAATTTGACTGGCTTTAAGAAACAATAATATTGGATCAATTATCCAGTTATAAATGCATATTGGGATAATTAAATACATTAAAATATATATTAGAAATTTTATAATTATGTTATTTGCTTGTTGGGGATTAGTGTTAACAGGCACAGTTACCAATTTATATCACGATAGCTCATTAAGAGAGTAAGTAAATATGCCTTTTGATTTTATTCTGTAATCAAGGGAACTTGCATAATCCCATAGGATGCGGAATGAATAAGAAAAACCACGACTTTCCTGAGTAAAGCGAGAAAAAAGTAAGAAAAATAGAAGTTAGAAAAGGGAATCAAGGGAGTAGGGAGTTTTTTTAGATACAATACCCCCATATTGCATCATGCTCCTTTTCTCCATACATTCCCTATTTGATTCCTGAATGATTCCTGTACTTCGCCTGTAATTTAATTCTGCAGGAATCTTCATTTCACACGATTTATCTCTGTCTTACAATTATCAGGACGTTTACACAAGTATTTTGTTCTATTTACTCAGTTATGGTATAAACTGAACACTGTGGGAGTTTTAATGACAAAAATCCGTGCCCATTTAATTTTTTCTGCATTATTTACGATACTGTAAGAGATCTATCAAGCTTGAATTTTATTTTGTAAGACATAATATGAATGTTTTGGGAGATAAGGGAGAAGGATAATGACATCAGTTTCTCAGCAACCGCGTAAGTCTTAAGGATTAATAAACAGAAGATATTTTTGCATCAAAGCCTAATATTACAAAAATTAAAAGGTTGAATAATAAAAATAGGAGTAAAATAAAACAGTGATCAATCAAGCTCAATGTTCATTATTTTTCCCAAAACTCCTTGGCTTCTTCTTCCATTTCTTCCAGCCTGTCGTAGTAATCCGGGAATTCATTCAGATGAGCCAGAGCGATTTTTCCTGTCATTATAGGGTCATCGTTAGTAACGTTTGTCCTGGGATCTCTTGTTCCGTGCTCCAGCTCTACATCCATGCCTCTGCGGAATTGGTCTACATCGAACTTATCCCATTTTATTCCCAGTTCTTCCCCAACTGCCTTTGCTTCTTCAGCCGTAAATTGCTCTTTTGTCAAAAACATCACTCCAAATAATCATTTAATCTTCTACAGATTGTTTAATCTTCGATTAATTATTTAACATTCAACTAATTGTTTAATATACGTTTGTACTTAAGGATTATCCTATAAAAAGTCCCGCCATTTCTTAATTCTTCATATTGGACAGAATAGCTTTATTCTTCAGCAAAACGGTTTCCAATATAAGCAAATGAGAATCCAAACGAGAGAACAAAACATGTTATATAGTGATTTTTTATTTATGAGACGTGCGATTGAACTTTCCCTTGAAAATGTAAAAAAAGGAGGAGGCCCTTTTGGTGCAGTAATCACTATAAAAGGAGAAATCCTTGCAGAAAGCTGCAATCTTGTCACCGCTCTTAACGACCCTACGGCCCATGCAGAAATCAATGTGATAAGGGCCGCAGCCCAAAAACTCGAGACTTTTAATCTGAGCGACTGTGTGATCTACTCTTCCTGCGAACCCTGCCCAATGTGTCTTGGAGCTATCTACTGGGCTAGAATTGACAAAGTTGTTTTTGCCACTACCACATCTGACGCCAAAAGTATCGGCTTTGATGATTCTCTAATCTATGAAGAAATCTCACGCCCTCTTCAGGAGCGAAAAATTGAATTCCGGCAGCTCCTCAGAGAAGAGGCGTTAAAGGCTTTTAAGGCATGGGAAGAATCCGAGAATAAGGTAGAATACTGAAAATAACAGAATCGAGTCAATTTTTTGGAGGGAACTAAATTGCATTTTAAACTGGAATACAATCGTTTTTTCACGATTTTTGAGTGAGTTAAAAGCCCGAATGAATATTTTCGAGACTTCGCACTATATATCCCCAAAAGGGGAATTAATCCCTTATCCTATCCCGGGAAGTCACACTGGTTGTTAACTTGGCCACAAAGCCCTATTTACAAGAAGCCCACTGTCTCATTCATGCTAAATACCCTTGACCCTATTTATTTTTCATACTCTATATACCTGCTAAAGCTAACGATCCGGAAAAAATGGGATCTGATGATTTATCAGAAAATAAGTTTGAGTAGATTGTTCATGGTTAGCCCACAGGCAATATAAATGGAAAAAAAGGACATTCTGATAATATGCATAATATCAAATAATTAATATAAAGTAATAGCCAGCACACTGATATATAAATCATATTATTTGCTGACTAATAATACCCCTTCAGTTCTAATGGAAATTTATATAGATGTGGATTACAACCTTATTTTTTATAGCATTTATTGTTAATAATAAATCTCAGCTAAGGTTCGATGCTGGCTTAATAATTTTTAATTCAAAAATAGATTTTGATGCTAAACAATTTTTTGTATAATAAATTTAAAGTAGCTTATAATATTACTACTATAGATTGGAGTTGGAAGAGACAGAAATGATCGAATGTTGAAGTATGAGCGGGTTGCGAAAGAACAGTCCGAGGGCAAATATTCCTGCTCTGATGAGTGTGTTTGATGGAGCACTAATAAAGAGCGGCTGTATTGGGGATACAGTAAAGGATATGACTTACATACTTGAGGTACAAAATCAAATACAATAGACTTAAATCAAATACAATAAACTTTGTGGTTTAAATTTTATTTTAACCAGTTAAAGGTTTAATGTTATTGATTTCTTAGTTAAACTGCATAAGTCCTACATAATTTATTTTAGTATTAAGGGGGTTTATTTACGAAAAGTCTAAAAATATGTCCAAAATGCCATGGTAAACTGAAATTAAGCTCAGACAGCGAGACCCAGTACTGTATCATTTGCAAGTACTGGACAAAGATAGGTACTGCAAGACTCGATTCGATCATGATTTACGCATGAAGAGTCTGCACGTAGAATGTCAGTTTTTCTATTTTTGAATTGTATGTCAAACCAGGCTGAAAAGCCAGTCCTGGTCTCTAATATTTTCTACCACTGCCGAAACTGTTGATGTGTGAGTTCGGAAGCATGTTTATCAGAAGGAATTAACTTACTCCATGCCCAGGAACCGGTATCTGTCCAGAAGGCTTCTTCTGTTACGGATTTAAAACATTCAGACGATGTCCAGAAAGCTGTGGTAGAGACCTGATCTGGAAAAATATGCACTGAAAGCTTTACGCGGAATTTTCCAACACGAGGACCACCACGGGGAACATCACGGAGAACACTACCATTAACCTACAATCAACCCTAAGATCTGGGGTCATTAACTCCCTCGAAATAGCTCTTGTTTGTCCAGTAGTTAAGATCTGACCCGAAAGGTCAACTTGACACACCTTACTATCTGGTGAAATGTTGCAAGTTACATAGGAAGAGTCCACTATAAAATAAGAGCCATTTTCCCCCTTTTCTAGATACCAGACTTTAAGCGTGTTATCCCATTAAGCTGAAACCGCATGCTTTCCATTGGGTGTGACTGCAACTGCAACTGCTCACTAACTCATATTGCAAGCTTAGTAAAAATAAGAAAAAAATTACTCACTATAGGAAGAATTATTATTAAAAACGGCATTTGTTGAAATATTTCTTGAAACTTGAATATAAACTATTTAACTTAGAGTAATAATGGGTTTTAAACTCTATTTTTACACACATTATATAAAATTAAATAAAATAATTGCTTTTTATAATAAAAAAATGTTAAAAATATGGATATTATATGAAGTTTAGGAAAAAACTACTATAAAAAGTCCATCTTTAATTAATACTGGTTTCTTAACCATATTTCTTTACATGTTATATTGTTTGAATACTCAATACACCTGCTGATACAACTCAAAATAAGAGGCTTTTTAATACTTTCTGGATCACAAAATTTAGAATTAATTCACTGATAGCTGGCTACTCTCAATAAAAACCCAAAATGTAATAGAAGGCCTCTTGATTTATCGATAAAATACCACCAGAGGGAGTGAAAAGTGCCGGGTTTGATAGGGCTTGCAGTATTTTTGGCTCTTCACCACTTCATATGGGTAGTTTGAAATCTAACTTTCCTATTTTTAGATAGATCATGTTAATAAAATACTGAGTGTTTCAATACCCTCTAGCATTTCTTTTCATTAACTGTACAATACTGTTAATACCTTCCAAAATGAAACTATAATTTCAAGCATTTCTGTTACCGTATATTCTTTGATGTTTATTTGGGGAAATGGAATTATATAGCCATTCCCAAAGTGAAAACTTGGAGTTATTTTTTAACCATTCCTTAGTTTCGAGATACTGGTGCTTACAGAAATGCAAGATGAGGACAGAGACAAGAATTCATTTGAGAGATACATTTAAAGAAACTATTATCAAATTAAATAAGGGATTTTAAGAGTTAAGTTGAGATCCTAGCAATATAAACTTAAAGCCTAACATACATTCATATAATAGCATCATCTCGTTATAAAAGACGTTTTCTTTGGAGAATATAAATAACTATAAAAAAGCGATATGGAATATGGAACGAGATTTCCAGGGTGACCCGTTATGAACACACAAGACTTATCTATATCGCGTGATAACAAATAGAGTATGCAGTACTCTGAGCGCATCTATATTTACGAAATCGGAGTAAAATGATATTACTTTTAATCTCTCTTTATATCATTAAGATGATTGTGTGTTACTTTGTAGCGAAGAAAATACTTAAGAAATGGAGAGAAAGAAAATATAAGAAGTTAGGATCTCCCAGTCCAATGGAAAAATTATAGATTAACTGTTTATGAAAATGCTACTTATTTTTTGGTGACGTTTTCTATTTTGCTGTCTGATGGTAAAGAGTTCTGAAACCACGCTAACGCAAATAGTAAGGTGCAAAGAGAGAGGCAGGCGTCAATAAACTAATTTAGGGTGTGCTCAACAGTTACGTTTTTTTCTTTCATTTACTCTTTTAGATTTGTTTCTTTGATTTTAATCATTTAATTTCTGGCTTATTTTTTATTTTTTGCAATTTCTTTGTTTTTTAGTGGACTTTTCCAACTTAAGAAAAATATTTATGCATGTGAACACTTTAATATTTTTTATATACTGTAAATGCTTGAATGAGCTAAGTGTAAACATTTACTTTCACAACTGATTCTCCATTTTTCCTGGGGGTAGGGTCTACGGTCGAAAAATCGTCTAACAAATGTTCATCTTTCAGTAGGAATACGGATGCGTACATTCCTTATTCCATAATCGGGATTTTCATTGTCCTTGCCGCAACCTTTACTTCAGTTTACCTTCTGAAAATGGATAGTGAAGTAGCCGAAACCATTTATACGACAGAGAAAAGTGACCCTAGTCAGACAGCTATCAACCTTGCGGCATCTGATCTTTCTCGCTGCCTTAACTATGCAGGGATGGAAGCACTGGAATGGCAGGGAGAACATCCTGTGATCCTTCCCGAAAACATTCCTATTGAAAGGGTTTCCAAAGACGGTTTTATGCTAATTCCTAAAAACCAAAACCTTGAAAATGGGGAAGCTCTTCAAATTTCCGTAAATCTGCCATCTGATGTATGGGGTAAAATAGAATCCATCTGGAAAAATAGGGACATTAAGCTAATTGTCAAAGATTCCAAAGGTAATGAAATCAAAAACTTGAACTATGGTCAGGCTACTGGCTTTTTTCAAAAAGTCTCCTTCGAGGAAAATGTAAAAATTCCGGATTCAGCAAGATCAGGATATTCGTCAATCGAACTCTACTATGGGGATGAACTGAAAGCCTCCGACTGGTTCCTGATTGGAGTAAGCCCCGTAAAGGATATCACGGTAGACTCTCTTAACAAGCTTCTTTCTGCAAATTACCAGGGAAATAGTCATACCTTCATGCAATATGCCGTTAATGTAAAACCTGACATAAAACCCGAGCAGATGAAGATAAAGAAAGTAAAAGGAACTCTGCAGAGGGAAATTTACCCTGCTAACAAGAATTACACTATTTACTACGTCTTCGAAATTCCTGTTCTGAATTATACCCTTGTGGATCTTGAATCCGGAAAGACATTCAACAGCAGTATGAACGTTTCCACCCTGATCACTTCGAGGGAACCTCTGCTGGAAGAGCTTGTCAGAGAATACGAAGCCGATCTCGGGAATTCATCGGGCCTGGATTCGGCATCCAATATAGTGCTTGGAGCAACAAACCTGAGGACTTTTGTTTATGGCCCCTGGCAGCATTATGCAAACGGTCCTCTGAATATTCTTACTAACCCTGCACTTTCAAGCTCTATTAACGGGGCTACACTTTATACCCAGAAAAAAGTTTTTGATTCAGTTGACCCCCTGGCTCTTACCTACACTACCTACTATAATGGAAAAGTCCTTTATGAAGATTTTTTCGCTTCCAGCAGTAAAAAAACAGGTTCCGGGCAGGATGCAACCGTTCCCAACGCTTCAGGATCTATTTATGAAAAGGAGAAGAACGTAAACCCTACAACTACCTATAATTCCCTTGCACAGGACAGGTCTTTTTCCCTGGATGTAGAAAAAGACATCGGAAAATCCCTCGGACAGGCAAATACTTCCATTGAAGAGCTTTCGGATTATTCGAAAATAACCGTCTCTGCGTCAGATTACACAGACGGGGTTCTCGACGGCTGGGCCTTCAATGATCATGTATGGACAACGGAAAATCCTGATCTTATTCATACCATCACAGATAGCGTTTACACAGCTTCCGTACAGGGGCAAATCCTGAGAGATGGTTTCGATTCTCCAAAACTGATGGACTCAACGGTCACTGCAGGTTTCGACAGCCGTTCAGTTTCCTTCAGTGGGCACACAGTCAACTGGAATTCTAACTACTTTCCATCCGGAGCGCATACCGGGTCTCTTGTGCCGTCTTATTCCTGGAGTGATTCTGCTACAAATTCTTATTCCAAGTCTTTAAGCCCTTCAATCGACCCTCCGAGAGGGAGCGTAGTCAGCTGGTCTGTTACAGGGGTGTCTGTCAGTTTGCTGTCTACTGACATAAGTGATGTCAGGATTGAACCGCACTACTCTTACGCAAGTAACGATAGCCTTACAGTTGAGAACAGGAGCGAAGGATACCTGACCCGGGAAGACCACGTTTTTGACTGGAGGGTCGGGTACGATATTTCCTATACAATAAAAACAAAATGGAAAATAGATTACAGTTATGATTATACCTACAGTTGGAGAACCAGGGAGAAGTTACCGGACGGAAATTACACGACTGTAACCCATTATGATATATCGCACGGCTCGGACTCTGAAACTGCAAGCGAGACTGAAACAGAATCCTTTTCTCATACCGAAACCGAATCCGAGAACCTGACAATAATATACCACAAACGCCCTCCAGCAGGCGGCTATACAGGCATATCAACCTATGCCGATCCCCTAGCACGAGAATATAGAGAAACAAACGTCTATGCGGATGAGGCAGATAGGTTTGATCCATGCTGTTCCGATGCAGCCGACAAATACAGGGAAGCCTCTGTGGATTTCAGGGCAATCGAGAGCAGTTTCTGGGCTTACCCTGACAGAATGTACATGGCCCAACATGCAGTCAATTGCGATGTCCCTTCGTGGCTGCATAGGGTAATGGGAGAAGAAGTGCTGGCAATGCTTGATTCTATAGAAAAAGACAATCCAGCCTTCAACTATTCCCTGGTTGATTCTCCAGGCCGGAGCCCAACCGACCTGCAAGTAGAAGCCGCCAAAAAAATTATTCTGAAGCTGGAATCCAGCCGAGGAGCCTATGTAGATAAAGATCAGCACCTCACCCCTGCAGGAAAAATATACTCCTCAAGCGATTCTGCCCGCTACATCGCAAGAAACGAAGCCTACAACAAGCTGCTCAAAGACATCGAACAGAAAAATAGTAAGCTGGACTCTGACCTCAATTCCTATATTCTGGATGCCCTTGAGAAAAAAGGCCTTAATACCGGCGCGCTTGACAGTGTAACTTCAGGCCCTATGACTCTTTTTAATAACCCTGCAATTGAAATGGCATCTTCAGCACTCGGTAAAGACATGGGCATTATCTCCACAATGACCGTTACCGGTCAGCCGGAAAGCAAATACAACTGGACCGAAAACCTGACCCTCATCGTTGACCAGAAGCCTAACTATCTCTACCACGACCCTGATTTCGACCTCCGAAGAGAATACGAGTGGACCGACACTATAAGCGGGAAAACACTATATCCCCTTGGCGTCCGGAACACCTGTATTTTCACAACCGGCATTTCCGAGGAAATCGCAGATGCTGTAGCCTCAAGCGGCGAGTACGTAAAAACCGAAACTGCCCAGCAGATCAGCCAGAGCATTTCGACTCTGAATTCTGAAGTTTTCCTGCTTGAACAGAACCTCAGCGAACAAAAAGTTTCCCTCGATACAACTCGTCTTAGCTCGGAAGTCCATAACTTGAAGCATACATACGCGCAAGAAATGAGAACTCAAATAGTTAAAGAAGTAGCCGTCGAATTGCGTTCAAATCCTGTTATTTCAGGCTGGATCAAAGAAAGCCGTGTCCATGAAGTTACATCCAGCTATCTTAACAGCCTCTCCGATGACCAGTTAATCCAAAAAACCACTACAAAAGAGCTCGCAACCGAACTTTCCGCCGCCATCAAAACCGAAATAAGGAATTCAAAACCGCCAGTAGGACCTGATGAACTCGAAGCCACTCTGAATAGAGTCGACACTGACGTTAAAATCGGTGTTGCAAACGGCATCTGTGCAGTTACCAAAAATAAAGGTCCAGTGCTTGACGCCGACTTTGGGAGAGTCGACAGCGAACTGAAAAAGCTGGCAAATGAGAATATGTATTCAGGTGAAGTTGGAGACCAGGTTTCAAAAAGGCTGGACAAGACAATGTCAGCTGTCCCATGCGGACTGCCGGTAATGCCTCCACACTGGATTTTTACGGCAAATGTATGGACGTATGAGATTGTGGGAAAATATCAGGTGTTTAGTGTTATCGACAATGATAATGAGGTGATTCCTGAGCCTTACTTTGGGCACAAGGGGCAGAAGTATGTGAGAGAAAAAACACCAATATTTCATCCTTTTAAGAAAGACGAAAATGGAGTTGCATTGAAGCTAGGAACTAATGAAATGATTACTTTCGATTTTAGTGGTTACGCAACAACAGTTGTAGGCCCAGGGCCAAGAGGGGTTGGAGACAAAATTGGGGGATCGAATGAAATGTCAGAAGATTACGAAAATCTTTCGAGGGAATTAGGAGGGAAAATATGATAAAAGTAAGACGGATATTTTCTTTACTTATGGTTTTTTTACTTATACCAAGCATTACTCTTGCTGGATCTTTACACGGTTCAATGGACGTATATTACAATGATAAACTTTTACCTGGAAACGAAATAGCTAAACCAACTTTAAAAGTAGAAGAGCCATTTAAAGTAAAAATTAATCTAACAGTATATCAAAAAAGTGATGTTTATGTCTCTTTATCATGCATGGAAAAAAATTCTTTTGAAATTATAAATGGCCCAACTTTGAGAATAGAAGAGTACTCAAAAGGAGATATCTTAGAAGCAAACTCTTCTAAAGAATACGAGTGGACTGTAAAGCCGACTGAAAGATGGACAGGCGGATCGTTACCTCTAGATATATATTACACAATTCTTGCTCATGGTGACACTAAGCCTCTCGTTAATGGTGGTTTCACCGTCGCCTACTGCACCATCTCCAACGAACATTACGAAGGCGAAACTCCCACTTCTAAGGAGCAGCCAGTTTCTGGATCTCAACCCACACCTAAATCTGCACCAGCTTTCAGTTTAGTAACTGCTATTGCGGCGCTTGCTCTTGTATTTCTCAAATTCATTCATAAGTAAAAATTATGGCGATAAAACTTAATTTTTTAAAACTAATTTTTAACCAGATCAACTCGAAGCAACTCTGAATAGAGTTGACACTGACATCAGAATTGGTGTTGCAAACGGCGTCTGTGAGGTCACCAAAACTAGAGGCCCGGTACTTGACGCCGGCTTCGGAAGAATCGATAGTGAGCTGAAAAAGATGGCAAATGAAACCGTGGATAAGTATTCCGGTGAAGTGGGAGACCAGGTTTCAAAAAGGCTGAGCAGGACAATGTCGGCAGTTCCATGCGGGCTGCCGGTAATGCCTCCACACTGGATTTTTACGGCAAATGTATGGACTTATGAAATCGTGGGGAAATATCAGGTATTTACTGTTATCGACAATGATAATGAGGTGATTCCTGAGCCTTACTTTGGGTATAAGGGGCAGAAGTATGTGAGAGAAGACTCTGGAGTTTATGATCCTATAAAAACTGATGAAGAAGGGTACTACTTGAAATGGGGAGATAATATACCAATTTATTTTAGATTTAGTGGATATGCAGCAACGGTGGTCGGACCTGGAATAAAAGGTGTAGGAGATAGGGTTGGAGGGAACGTTGAGCAATCGATTGGTTATGAAGGTCTTTTATCTGAATATGAGGGATTATCGTGAAATTGAAATACTTATCAATTGCAATAGCTATTGGAATCTTTTTTTTGCCGAGTACAGCTACTGCTACAAGTCCTTACGGAAAAATCGATGTTTACTTTAACGATAATATATTGCCTGGAAAAGAAGTTGCAAAACCAATTTTAAAAATTGGAGAGCCTTTTGATGTGAAGATAAACATGACTGTTTATCAAGAGTACAAAGTATCTGGCAAACTTACGGAATTAGGGGAAGGTTATTTCGAGGTCATAGATGGACCTTCTAAGATAAATAAATATTCAAGTATCATTTTAAAGGGAAATGAATCTCATATTTTTGAATGGACCGTTATACCAACCGACAAGTGGGCCGGTGGATCAATTCCTATTAACTTCCATTATTCAATTGTAGAAAAAGGCAACCCTGAACCTGTACTAAATAGTGAATTCACCGTTGCTTACTGCACCATATCTAACGAACATTACGAAGACGAAACTCTCACTTCTAAGGAGCAGCCAGTTTCTGGATCTCAACCCACACCTAAATCTGCACCAGCTTTCAGTTTAGTAACTGCTATTGCGGCGCTTGCTCTTGTATTTCACAAATTCATTCATAAGTAAAAATTATGGCAATAAAACTTAATTTTTTAAAACTTATTTTTAACCAGATCAACTAGAAGCCACTCTGAATAGAGTCGACGCTGACGTCAAAATCGGAGTTGCAAACGGTATCTGTGCAGTTACCAAAAATAAAGGTCCAGTGCTTGACGCCGGCTTTGAGAGAGTCGACAGCGAACTGAAAAGGCTGGCAAATGAAAACTGTGGATATGCATTCGGGAGAGGCAGATGACCTGGTTTCAGAAAGGCTGGAGAGAACAATGCAGCTATCCCATGTGGACTGCCATTATTGCCGCCACACTGGCTTTTTACGATGAATGTATGGACGTATGAGATAATAGGAGAATATGAAGCCTTTACTGTCATTGATAACGATAATGAAGTGATTCCTGAGCCTTATTTTAGACATAAAGGACAGCGATATGTAAGAAAATACTCCGAAATTTATAATCCGATAAAAACCGATGAATTTGGCTACAATGTAAAGTTAGGTGATAACAAAAAAATTAGCTTTAAATTTAATGGATATGCAACTTCCATAGTTGGTCCCGGACCACGGAGAGTTGGTGATAAGATAGAGGGACAAACTGAAGAATCAATTGCCTACGAAAATCTCTCCCAGAGTTATGGTGTGTAAATATGAAAGTAAAATACCTGATCATACTGTCAATATTAATGTCTACTATTAATTTATCGACTGCAACTAATCCTTATGGAGAAATTTATACATACGATGTATATTACAATGATAAACTTCTTCCAGGTACGGAAGTAGCAAAACCAATCCTGAAGATTGGAGAGCCTTTTAACATAAAAGTAAACATGACAGTCTATCATGAATATAAAGTATCGGGACAAATATCAGAGATCGGAAGTGGCGATTTTGAAGTGATTGAGGGTCCTTCCCAAATAAACAGATATTCTAGTGTCAATCTAAAACCAAATGAATCTCATATTTTTGAATGGATAGTTAAACCAACTGAAGGATGGGCAGGTGGATCACTTCCTATCAATTTTCATTATTCAATAGTAGAAAAAGGTAACCCTGAACCTGTAATAAATAGTGGTTTCACCGTCGCCTACTGCACCATCTCCAACGAACATTACAAAGGCGAAACTCCCACTCCTGAAGAGCAGCCAGTTTCGAAAATTCAATCATCTCCTGAAACTCAACCTACTCCTAGGTCTGCACCAGCTTTCAGTTTAGTAGCTGCCATTGCAGTGCTTGCAATTGTATTTCTTAGATCATTGCACAAATAAGGAACTTTGGTAGAGATAATATTAGGCTCTGAATCCTTTTTTACAATGTGAGGAGTATTTGTGAAAGTGAAATGCTTATCGATTACAGTAGTTATTGGAATCTTTATTTTGCCGAGCACAGCTATTGCTATGAGTTCTTATGGAGAAATTAATACCTATTATAATAATGAGCTACTGCCTGGAAAAGAGGTTGCAAAGCCAATGCTCAAAATTGGAGAACCTTTCAAGATAAAGATCGAAATGACGTTAAATCAGACCAGTAGTTTGTTTGTGCAAGTCTGCAGTTTAGGGGGAAATTTGTTTAAAGTAGTAGATGGTCCGTCAGAGTTCGAAAAAACAAAATACATTAAGTCTTTAGATCCTGTAAAATATATCTTTGAAGGGACAATTGTACCTACTGATGAATGGGCTGGAGGTTCTATTCCAATAAACTTTTGGTATCAGATTAACCTTCCTGGTGAAGATGACCCTGCAGTAACAGGTGAATTCACCGTCGCCTACTGCACCATCTCCAACGAACATTACGAAGGCGAAACTCCCACTTCTAAGGAGCAGCCAGTTTCTGGATCTCAACCCACACCTAAATCTGCACCAGCTTTCAGTTTAGTAACGGCTATTGCGGCGCTTGCTCTTGTATTTCTCGAATTCATTCATAAGTAAAAATTATGGCGATAAAACTTAATTTTTTAAAACTTATTTTTAACCAGATCAACTCGAAGCAACTCTGAATAGAGTCGAGATTGATGGCAGAATAGGTGTTGCAAACGGCATCTGTGCAGTTACCAAAAATAAAGGTCCAGTGCTTGACGCCGGCTTTGGGAGAGTCGACAGCGAACTGAAAAATCTGGCAAATGAGAATATGTATTCAGGTGAAGTTGGATACCAGGTTTCAAAAAGGCTGGACAAGACAATGTCAGCTGTCCCATGCGGACTGCCTCTGCTGCCTCCGAATTGGATTTTCACAATAAATGTGTGGACGTATGAGGCAATTGGAATGTATAACGAATTTAAGGTCATAGACAACGATAATGAAGTCATTCCTAAACCTTACTTTGGGAATAAAGGGCAGATGTATATCAGAAAAGACGATTCAATCCTACATAATGGAAAATATATCGGAGATAATGTTCCACTAACATTTCAATTCGTTGGATACTCCTCTACTGTGGTTGGTCCAGGTCCAAAAGGAGTTGGAGATAAAACAGGTGGTTCTATTGAAAAATCAGCTGGATATGAAGCTCTTGCTGCACAATTTGGTGAATAATTATGAAACTCAGAATTTTTACAATTGGAATGGTATTTCTCTTGTTGACAAATGTCGTTTCAGCAAGTTCTCAATATGGTACTATAGATGTTTACTATAATGATCAGCTTTTACCGGGAAAAGAAGTAGCTAAGCCTGCATTGAAAATAGGAGAACCTTTCAAAGTAAAAATAAACCTAACATTGAATCAAAAATCAATATTATTCATAAAAGTATGCAGTCTAAGGGTGGGAGCTCCTTATGAAGTTATAAAAGGTCCCTCTGAATTCGATAAAAAGTTATATTTTGAATCCTTAGATCCGGGAACATATACTTTTGAATGGACACTAAAACCAACTGGAGAATGGGAAAGTGGAACGATGCCAGTGAATATTTGGTATCAAATACATAATGTCAGTGAAGATGAGCCTCTAGTACAAGGTGAATTCACAGTTGTTTATCCTTATATATCCAACGAACATTACGAAGGCGAAACTCCCGCTTCTAAGGAGCAGCCAGTTTCAAAAACAGAGGCTTCATCCACATCCGCACACACAGCTGCGTCCACGCCAGCCTTCACACTTGCAGGCGCGATTTCAGTTCTTGCATTGTTTTTAGTCTTGTTACGCAGGTGAAAATCCTGCTAATAGGCTTATTTTTTGAAAAACCTGTTCAGGTTACTTGATGGAATGTGCTCTCTGCAAAAATGATAAGCCTTTACATTCTTTTTGATTCTACCTTGAACCTCTCAAGAGCTCCTATAAAATGCCTGAAGAAATCTAAAGAAAGTCTCTTTTTTACTCAGATATTCCAGAGCTAAC
>MCHG01000251.1_pt1 | contig 22607 bp, 25 predicted proteins | sample 787351 | NCBI WGS metagenome assembly MCHG01 (sample SAMN05430296, study PRJNA330682) | permafrost metagenome | biome: Cold desert; feature: permafrost; material: soil; isolation source: enrichment culture inoculated with soil incubated with H2/CO2 at 20 degrees... ... | reverse complement strand
GAGAGAAGGTAGTGACAGAAAAAAATAAGGAATCCAGGCAACTCAATGCTTGTATTCCCTATTACTCGAAACTCGAGTTAACTGAACTATCTACATAATAAAAATTATAGTTTATTCATTTATTAATTTATAATAATCGCAAGTTATCCAGTGATGATTTTATTCATCTCAGTATTTAGTAATTGAAAGATGCTAAACGTTTTTTTTTGAAATGCAGCAATGGAATCAACGTATTCTTTCATTTCTTTAGTTGACATCAAAGGCTGATATTCTTTAGATAAATCCGATAACAATGATTGTCTTTTAGCTGGAGTTGACTTCATTTTCATAATGCTCAATTGCTTAGCTTCATAATTTTTCGCATGTTCACCTATTTGAGGATGTGTATATAATTCTTGCTTTTTCTTCCTCATCATTTGATATTCCTTCGTACTAATTAATTCCTTAGCTAAAGATTTTGCAACCGCACCAATACTCATATAATTACCCCTTCCTATATGTATCTCCTTTATAATATTAGAAGGTTATTTAAATGTGACAACGTGATTAATTAACAATTAACAATTAACAATTATTAATTAAACGGCATTAAGTATTCAAAGAAAAGAATTAAGGTTGTTGATCATTAAACATGTAGAATTTAAGCCTCAACTTAAAGCTGACTACTTAATCATCGTTAAGCATTCAATATCATGAATATTGTGAATTGCATTTGTTTTTAAGCATTTAATTTTGCATTCTGCATTCTGAATTCTCCATTCGTCTTCAGATGAAATAGCTGAAGATCTATTTTAGCTATTGTATCTGAAGACGAAATTCCCTAGGCTTGCCAATGCAGATATGGTATAATTGAACAAAGATATATAAAGGAGATCGGATATGCCTAATTCTAATATGGATGCTTACTTATTTTGTATACATTGTGATAAGGAAACAAAACATAATATACACTACAAAAACAATCAGATAAATCACATTAAATGTACGAATTGTGGTGTTGAAGTTAAGATAGATCAAGATTATGTACAAAAACATTTTAAAGAAGAGTTTATCCATAGGGTATTAACAAAGCCTGTTAGAATGACCAAAGAAATGGAAAATGACTTAACAGGATTCTTAAGAAGCTTGCCATTTCGTGTGGTTACAAAGCCTTTTCGCGTGTATAAAGAGTTTAAAGAGTAGTGTAGAATAAAGTGTAAAGTTAAAAGTGTAAAATTAAAAGTTATTGATGCTTTTAGGCATAGCCTAAAACTTTTTGTTTAGGAAAGTGCTATTTCCGATTATACTGTTATTTCGACTGCAGTGGAGAGATCCGTTAATAGTAGTAGTAGTAGTAGTAGTAGTCAAGGGATGATACGAATAAGGTGGCTTTGGGAGAATAATAAAGATGAATTAAAGATAAAATGAAGATTTACAGCATTAACCAACGATCAACTGCAAAAAGGAGCTTTTATGAAAATAGGAATAGGTTATGATGTTCATAAGTTAGTAGTGAATCGTGATTTGATTATAGGTGGGGTTAAGATTCCTTTTGTAAAGGGGTTGCTAGGGCATTCTGATGCTGATGTATTGATTCATGCCATCATGGATGCTATAATAGGTGCTTTAGGATTAGGCGATATTGGCAAGCACTTTCCTGATACAGATGAAAAAAATAAAAATGTGAATAGTTTACTATTGCTACATCAAGTTTATGAACTTATGAAAAACAAAGGATATCAAATAGGTAATGTGGATGGAGTAATTATTGCGCAAAAACCTAAAATGGCACCCTATATTGAAATGATGGAAAAAAATATAGCAGATGTACTAAAAATGCCATTGGAAGATATAAATATAAAAGCTACAACAGAAGAGGGCTTGGGATTTACAGGAAGAGAAGAAGGAATCGCTAGTCAAGCGGTGGTACTAATAGAGAAGTGTAAAATTTAAAGTGTAAGGTGTAAAATATAAAGTGTAAAATTAAGAATTAAGAATCAAGAATGAAAAGTGAAAAATGTAAGGTGAAAAGTTGTTGTGGCTTATAGTAAAATAACTATTGATGGTGATGTAAAAACCAATGGAGTGTTGTTAGGTCTACGTCTAGTGGTAAGTATGCTGGATTTTCCTATAAGTGATTCTAACACTACACCATGGGATTACTGCATTTTTTAATTAAAGGAGAATAAGAATGAAGTTATATAACACGATAAGACAACAAAAAGAAGAGTTTCAATCTATCGATAAAAACAAGGTGAAAATGTACGTATGTGGTCCTACAGTATACAATTTTTTTCATGTTGGAAATGCGAGACCTTTTATACTATTTGATGTACTTAGAAGATACTTTGAATATCTAGGATATGAAGTTACGTATATACAAAACTTTACAGATGTTGATGATAAGATTATTAACAAGGCAAAAGAAGAAGGTGTGACAGCTTCTGAAATATCTGAAAAATATATTCATGAGTACTTTATAGATGCAGACGGACTAGGGATCAAACGAGCTACCATGCATCCAAAGGTAAGTGAAAATATGGAAGCTATTATTTCAATGATAAGTAAGTTAGTTGACAATGGCTTAGCTTATGATGTGGATGGAAATGTGTATTACAGAGTTTCTAAATTTAAAAATTATGGTAAGTTGTCAAAACAGTCCACAGACGATTTAGAAACAGGCGCCAGGGTACTAATCAATACTGAAAAAGAAGATCCATTAGATTTTGCCCTATGGAAAACAGAAAAGCCAGGTGAACCTTCTTGGGATAGTCCTTGGGGTAAAGGAAGGCCAGGATGGCATATAGAATGCTCAGCTATGAGTCAAAAGTACTTAGGTGAGACTATTGATATTCACGGTGGGGGACAAGATTTGATCTTTCCACATCATGAAAATGAAATTGCACAATCAGAGGGAAGTACAGGAAAACCATTCGCAAATTATTGGATGCATAATGGTTATATCAACATAAACAACGAAAAAATGTCGAAATCAAAGGGTAATTTCTTCACGATTCGAGAAATTTCCCAGGAAATAGACTTAGAAATTGTCAGGTTTTTCATGTTAAGTGCTCATTATCGACATCCTATTAATTTCAGCAAAGACCTATTAGAACAATCTAAAACTGCATTAGGTAGACTGTATAATGCGAGGGATAATTTACTCCATTTATTAGAGAATAATTATGACGTTGACGCCCAGGTCGAATCTTGGGTTTTCGAGTTATCAAAATATAAAGACGACTTTAAAAATTCCATGGAAGATGATCTAAATACAGCTGATGCTGTATCGGTAATTTTTGAGTTGGTTAGAGATATCAATTCAAAAATCAATGAAAAAAGCAGCAAGAAAACAATAGAAGAGGCATTAAATATATTTAGTGAATTAACAAGCGTGTTGGGGATTGTTGTAAAGAAAAAGGATAAATTATTAGATGTGGAAATTGAAGAGATGATAGAGAGAAGACAAATTGCTAGAATGCAAAAAGAATTTAAACTATCAGATATCATAAGAGATGAATTGAAAGAAAAAGGTATTATTTTGGAAGATACAAGAGAAGGTGTAAAGTGGAAGCGCAGTCAATAAATGAAGAAATACAGAAAAGTTTTGCTAAAAACATTACATCTCAAGAAGCTAATCAAATGAATCCTTTGAATTTAGCTTATATAGGAGATGCCATATATGAAGTTTATATTCGGAAGTATTTACTATTGAATTACAATGGAAAAGTAAATGATGTAAATAAAAAATGCGTAAAGTTTGTAAAAGCAACAGCCCAAAGTCGAGTGATCAACGCTATAATGGAAAAGTTAACCCTAGATGAAGTTAAGGTTGTTAAGAGGGGACGAAATGCTTCATCCAAAACTGTCCCTAAAAATACAGAATTAATTGATTATAAAATGGCCACAGGATTTGAAGCTCTTCTAGGTTATTTGTATCTCACAGGTAATCGTGAAAGATTAGAAGAAATTATTAAAAAAGGAATAAACATAACCCTAGCTGCGATCAGCTAGGGTTATGTTTTTAGTTGGTTGGTTGGAAAGATTGATATGAATATAATTTACTAAAAAGTAAATGTAGAGACTTTGATTATACTCAAGATGATACCACACACTCTCTCTGTGATCTTAAGCGAAGTCGCTGTGCCCCGTTTATCGGGGAAAGATCTCCATTTTTTTAGCCCTTTAGTCTCACTTTCTATCCTCCTTATTATTTTACCTCTCATTACCCTTCTGTTATCTCCTACATTATCGAAGGTCTCTATTCATTCATAAAAAAATACAAAAATAATAATCTAAATTTGTATAATAAAAACAATAATACACAAAATAACCTTAGTAAATTCGAAGAGATTGGAAAAGGTTGAAAATTGGAAAGTAATGCTTGCTGATTAATACTGCATACTTACTGCTTATCGCTAAATCCTTAACTCCCGTCTCGACAAATGCAGGAGGTATTAATGATGATACTTAAAAATAAAAAGCAATATACTTTATTTTTAACTATAGTTATGTTTACGATCATATTAGTAACTGCTTATGGAAGCTCTGTGTTAGCACAAGAAAAGGTGATTTATTACGGAAGTGATCCTGATGCAGTAGGTAAAGTACAGAAAACCTTGAAGGACTGGGGCTATTATGACGGTGGTGTAGATGGATATTTTGGTTACCAAACAGAGTTGGCAGTAAAAGATTTTCAAAGAAAAAATAAGTTAACACCAGATGGAGTATGTGGTCCGGGTACATTAAAAGCTTTGGGGCTAAGTAAGTTGATAGCAAACACGAAGAAGGCCACACCGAGTAAAAATACACAAAGTAAAACAGCAGGCGCAACAAGAAATGAGGCATACCTGTTGGCACAGTGTATCAATGGAGAAGCCAGAGGCGAATCTTATATAGGACAGGTTGCTGTTGCAGCGGTTATTATAAATAGATCAAATAATGCTGACTTCCCAAGTAGTGTAAGTGGGGTAATTTATCAGCCAGGAGCATTTGATGCAGTAGCTGATGGTCAAATTTATCTTGAACCTTCTGCCTCATCCATTAAGGCTGCCAATGATGCATTAGCTGGATGGGATCCCTCTGGTGGAGCACTTTATTATTATAATCCAGATAAATCTACAAATAAATGGATTTTAAAAAGACCAATAATTACTAAAATTGGCAAGCATCTATTCTGTAATTAAAGGCGGTGTAAAATGAATAAAAATATAATGATTGGCGTGTTAGTAGTAGTTTTAGGTATAGTAGGATTTGTAGGATACCAGCAAAATGAAGAAAAAATTGTATATAAAACTCAATTAGAAAATACTTATCAGTATAACTTCCAGTCACTGTTAAGTTCAGTGAAAAATATTGAAACTACCATGTCAAAGGCTACGGTCAGTGTATCAAGTTCTTTGGAAACAGAACTGCTTTCAGATGTGTGGAGACAGGCAGATATAGCTCAAATTCATTTGAGTAGATTGCCCCTTGAACAGACCACATTGAAAGATACGCAAGCATTTTTAAACAAGTTGAGCGATTTTTCTTACACAATGGCAAAAATTAATATGAATGGGAAACAACTATCACAAGATCAGCAAAACGATATAGAAAGGCTGAAAAATAGTAGCAGTTATTTATTACAACAATTGCAAGTAATGAATGAACAAGTTCAGGCTGGAGAAGTTAAGTTCAGCACGGAGAGTAAACAAAAAGCCGAAAACAATTTAGATAAAGCGTCAGAAAATCTAGTGACTAAAGGTTTTACTGCAGTACAGAAAGAATTGGTAGAATACCCCAAGTTGATTTATGATGGACCTTTTTCAGACCATATACAAGATACAAAAGCACTATGGGTAAAGGGTGAAAAAATCACTGAAAAAGAAGGAGAAGCCAAAGTAAGAGAGTTCTTGGGTGAAAATAGTATTGTAAGTATCAAAAGCAATGGAAAAAACAAAGGTGTGATTAAGTCTTATGTCTACGATGTTGACCTAAAAGATCAAGAAGAAGATGCTTATATAGAAATTTCTGAAAATGGTGGACATGTGCTTAAAGTGATGAAAAACAGAATTCCAACAGAGCAAAAGCTATCTGTAGAAGAAGCTCAAAAAAAGGCAGATGAATTTCTTAAGGATAAGGGCTATGAAAATCTAGTTAATACTTATCATGAAAAATATTCTAATGCTGAAGTATTTAATTATGCCTATACACAAGATGACGTAGTCATTTATTCTGATTTAATTAAGGTTCAAATTGCGCTAGACACTGGTGAAATGTTAGGAGTAGAAGCTCAGGGTTTTCATATGGCACATCACGAGAGAGAAATTAAAAAGCCAACAATATCAGCAAAAGATGCAAAAAACAACCTAAGTAATAAACTAGAAATCACTAGAGAAAGACTAGCCATTATTCCAACAGAATTTAATACTGAAGTGCTTTGTTACGAATTCAAGGGTACTTATAAGGATGAATGGTTTATCGTATATATTAACGCAGAAACAGGAAAAGAACAACAAATTCTTAAGATTATAGAGGCAGATGAATCTGTATTAACATTGTAAAACAATGTTAATACAGATTCAATGCAGAATGCAGAATTTAGAATGCAGAATTATTAACGGTTATTTTATAACCGATTATGCAGTTTGCATTTAATTTTGCATTCTGCATTTTGCATTCTGCATTTAAATTATATTGTGTATATAAATTTACATTTTGAATTCTACTATCTCGTGGTATTATGATATAATAATTTACATAATGTTTGAAAGGAAGTAATAAATGAAAATTGGAATAGTTGGTTTGCCTAATGTTGGCAAGAGTACATTATTTAATGCAATAACGAAAGCGGGAGCGCAAGCTGCAAATTATCCATTTTGCACTATCGAACCAAATGTAGGAGTTGTTTCAGTTCCTGATGAACGTTTAGATAAATTAGCTTCACTTTATCATTCACAGAGAGTATTGCCTACAGCAATAGAATTTTTTGATATCGCTGGGTTGGTAAAAGGCGCAAGTAAGGGAGAAGGCTTAGGGAATAAATTCTTAGCACATATCCGAGAAGTTGATGCAATTGCCCATGTAGTGCGTTGTTTTGAAGACGATAATATCATTCATGTAGAAGGTAAGATTGGTCCTCTTCGGGATATTGAAACCATTAATCTAGAACTAATATTTGCTGACTTAGAAGTAATAGAGAGAAGAATCCCAAGGATAGCAAAAAATGCCAGAGCGGGAATCAAAAGCGATGTAGAAGAAATCACGATATTAAATAAAATAAAAGAATTGCTTGAAGAGGGAAAATTTGCTTCACAAAAGTACTTTGATGAAGAAGAATGGGAATTTGTTAAAACTTTTCAGTTACTTACTACAAAGCCAATCCTCTATATTGCCAACGTGTCTGAAGAAGAACTTGGTGATGTGGACAATAATTTGGTAAAAGAATTACAAGGACATGCCAATGAAGAAGAGTCTGAAGTAATAAAAATATGTGCTAAAATTGAAGAAGAAATATCTCAATTTGATAATGAAGAAAAGGAAGAGTTCTTAAAGGAACTAGGCCTAAATGAATCTGGATTGGATCAAGTTATAAAATCAGGGTATAAATTATTAGGTTTAATTACCTATTTAACAGCAGGTCCTAAAGAAATACGAGCATGGACCATCGAAGAAGGAACCAAAGCGCCTCAAGCAGCTGGAAAGATTCATACAGATTTTGAAAAAGGCTTTATCAGAGCAGAGATTACTCCTTATGAAAAATTAGTAGAAGCTGGATCTGATGTGAAATCTAAAGAATTAGGTTGGACTCGGGTAGAGGGCAAAGATTATGTAGTTAAAGATGGAGACGTGATTTTATTTAGATTTAATGTATAAGTGGCAGGAAGTAAAAAGGAGTAGCTCGAAATAAGAGCTACTCCTTTTTACTTCCAATTGAGAATGCAGAATGCAGAATGCAAAATTAATTTCCAAAAGCCAAAAGCCAAAAGCCAAAAGCCAAAAGCCAAAAGCCACTGTCATCTCGACGGGCGTGTAGAAATCTGTTTGGCATATTCTGCATTACATTGTTCTGCATTGTGCCTTTTGTCTGTAGCCTTTAGCCTTTCAAATTCTGCATTTTGCATTCTGAATTCTGCATTATATTGTTCTGAATTTCACTGTTCTCACTGTTCTTCATAAATTCCCTCTATCACAACATCCGTCTCTTTCATTAGGTCTATTTCAACAGAAGTCTTCTCCTCTTTGACGATATCTATTACTTGAACAATAGGGCGTAATGCACATGAGAGATTTAAATCTTTAATAACGGCAATTTGTTGAGTACTTAATCGTACTAATGTGCCTATAGGGTAAGGGATAACTCTTTTCATAAATGCTTTTACAATATCTAAGTCAAAATCCACGCCACATGAACCCATAATAAGCTCTAAAGCCTCATTAGGGGACATAGCTCGTCTGTACGGTCTATGTGAAGTTAGCGCATCGTATACATCGCATATTGAAATCATTTTTGCAAATGTGGAAATTTTTCTACCATGCAAATTATTTGGATAACCCGTACCATCTACCTTTTCATGATGTTGTGAAATGATAGATAAAGAAATGCTATTTAGGTTAATTTGGCTCTTTAAAAAATTATAACCTAACATTGGGTGATCTTGTATTTGTTCAAATTCACTATCTGTCAGTTTCCCAGGCTTGAGTAGGATGCTCTTGGGAATAAATACCTTACCATAATCATGAAGCAAGGCACCTACTGCTATAGCCTGTAATTGACTTTTGAAATAACCTAATTCAATACCTAGTACAATAGCTAAAATAGCCGTGTTTACACAATGTTGATAAGTGTAGTTATCCATGGTCTTAATATCTACTAGATTTACAACAACATCTTTATTAGATAAAATATTGTCTACAAATTCATGACTTAAGAGGGTTATTGCATTAAGATGATTTGACATTTTGTTTTGATCCTTAGTTTTGCGCTTAGATACTCTTTGCACATTGTCAAAACTGTTTTTCAGTGTTTGTATGGCTCTTTGTCTAAATTCAGGGCTAATGACATCAGAAATTATTTTATCACTATATGAATCTTGTATGTATAAGGATGCAATACCATTATCTAAGGCACTCTTTATTAAGTTATCATTTAGTGGGTGCCCAGCTCGCAATAATGGGATACCAACCGTATTATATATAGTTTTTGCTAAAATAGTCCCATCCTTAATGGAATTGACTGGAACAAGTCTCACATATTCACAACCTTTCGGGATTAGCTATTAACTATTAAGTATATGGATTACGCCAAAGACCTACTTACGTATTAGCTACTAGTATCAAGTCTTTAATTTGGTAAAAGGTTGAATAGTCAATTATTCTAATTTTGCATTAATGGCTTATTTTACTTTTATAAAAATAATTCTACTTACTATTTTAAACGCTTTATAAATTGTTTGCAAATAATTTCGCACATTATGTCTAATTGATATTAATAAAAGTTAAAACTATACGATATATAGAGTACTAATATTATTAGGGAGGATTTATTATGGAGCAATTTATCGTATTTATAAATAATCATCAGAACTTTGCCCTAGATATTTCAAAAATAGAGAGAATTATTGAATTTCAACAACCCAAAAAAATTCCAGAATCATCAAAATATTTATTAGGGGTAATTCAATACAATGAAAAAATTCTACCTATAATTGATTTAACAAAAAGACTATATAACATAGACGGGTCTCATGGCACAGATGGAAAAATTATAGTCATCCTATGGAATAATAAGCAAATAGGCTTAGTAGTGGATGAGATATTGGGAATTCATGACTTTGAAAAGGAAGAATATGAACAATCAAATGGAGATACACAAATCTCAAAAAAATACATAAATGGGTTTATCAAAACAGAAGGAGATATTACAATTATGCTAGATACAGACGAAATATTCAATCTACAACAAGAGAATGAATTACAAGCTGCATTTTAAGTACGAGTAGTTGATTTTCTCATGTAGATAACGCATTGCATGGGTTCCGTCAGCAATATTGTACGTCTCAGAAGTTTATAAAGAGGATCAAATGACGGAACTGAAGCATATAGGAGCTGGTGTAAGAATATGTCAAATGAAATAAAAGTGGGTATCTCTGACTATAAAATATCAGAGTCTCCAGATAAATTAATTACGGTGGGACTTGGATCCTGCGTAGGGATTGCTATTTATGACAAGAGCAGTAAAATTGGTGGTTTGAGTCATATTATGTTGCCAGACAGTGCTTTTTTTACTAGAGATATCAAAGAAGAGAAATTTGCAGACTTAGCAATTCCTAAAATGATAGAGGAAATGACAAAAGGAAAGAATACAAGAAACCTAGTAGCTAAGATTGCCGGTGGAGCAAGTATGTTTAATTTTCCAGATAAGAAGTTAAATACCAATATAGGCGAAAGAAATGTTATAGCCGTAGAACAAAAACTCAAAGAACTAGGCATCCCTATACTAGCCAGTCATACAGGCGGCAAGATGGGTCGAACAATGATCGTCAATTTAGAGACCTTTGATATCAATATCAGGACAGCGAGTAGGGAAATAATCGTATTGTAGATAACAGGAAAAACAATGCAGAATGCAAAATGCAGAATGCAAAATTAAGAGCAAGAATGAAATGAAAAAACATAAAAGCTAAGGCTAGACGCTTTAATCCAACAGCAACAAGCCAACAAGCCAACAAGCCAACAAACCAACAAACCAACAAACCAGCAGCTAGGAGCCAATACAGAAAGGAGTTTTGTTATGTCTATAAAATTACTTGTGGTAGATGACTCGGCTTTTATGAGGAAGATTATTATGGATCTTATGGGAGAGACAGATGGAATTGAAGTTATAGGGATTGCTCGTAATGGGTTAGACGCTCTTGACGTAATACCAAAGCTTCAGCCTGATATTATAACCCTAGATGTAGAAATGCCAAGATTAAATGGGATTGACACGCTGAAACGTATAAAGGAAAAGTATAGTATACCAGTCATTATGTTGAGCTCTCACACAGGGACGGAGATAACCATAGAAGCGTTACAAGTTGGAGCTGTGGATTTTATTGAGAAACCTACAGATTTAAAATCAAATCTGTCAGAATTTAAATTAGAATTAGAGATGAAAATCAAGGCAGTCCTTCATAAAAAAGTTCCAATTGCTTCTCCCAACAAAACCATTAACACATTTACACCAACAAAAATGACCAAAGATATAAAAGCAGTAGTTATAGGTGCCTCTACAGGGGGACCCAAAATTTTGGTTTCAATTATAAGCAAACTACCTTCAGAGATGGATGTGCCGATTTTTATTGTACAACACATGCCAAAGGGTTTTACTACTTCTTTTGCAGTTAGATTAGATAGCGAGTCTAAGGCAAAGGTTGTGGAAGCCCAGGATGGGATGATGATACAAAAGGGTATGGTTTATTTAGCACCTGGAGATTTTCATATGACTATAGAGCAAAATAGAATTAGATTAAACCAAAAGGATAAAATTCATGGGGTTCGTCCAGCAGTGGACTACTTATTTAATACTGCGGCTGAGGTCTATGGAGATAAGTTGCTGGGGATCATATTGACGGGCATGGGAAGAGATGGATCTAAGGGTATGGCTACGATTAAGGCAAAAGGGGGATATAATCTAGCTCAAAATGAACAGTCTTGCGTTGTCTATGGAATGCCAGGTAGTGCTGTTTCAAATGGCGTGGTAGATGAAATAATGAGCGTAGAGGATCTGTCTACAAATCTAAATAGGCGAGTAAAGGTGAAATTATGGAGTTAGATTTTGTATTTTTTTATAAATGGGTTAAATCAAATTTAAAAATAGATTTAGAGGCATATAAAGAAAATCAGTTGCAGAGAAGGATTTCTACAGTAATGCGCAGTGCAGGAGTATCAACTTTGCAAGATTATGCAAAAATTATTAGTAAAGATGAACAAGTAAAAAGAATTTTTCTAGATTACATAACGATTAACGTAACGGAATTTTTTCGTAATAAAGAAATATTTGATGAATTTGAAACAGTAATCAACAATTATCTTGTCCCTAAATTTAAATCCATAAATATATGGAGCGCTGCTTGTTCAGTGGGCGCAGAGCCTTACTCCATAGCAATGATCTTAGATAAAAACAATATACAGCAAAGACAAAAAATTGTTGCCACAGATATTGATGATACCATATTAAATAAGGCTCATAACGGTGTGTATAAAGAACATGAAATTAAAAACATGAGTAAAAACGATTTAGATAAATATTTCACCTCAAAAGGTGACTCTTATTATCTAAGTGATAAAGTAAAAAATATGGTTGCGTTTAAAAAACACGATTTAATTTTAGATCCTTATGAAAAGGGCTTTCACGTAGTAGTTTGTAGAAATGTAACCATATATTTTAAAAATGAAGCAAAAAATGAAATTTATAAAAAAATACACAATTCATTAGTGCCTGGAGGAATATTTTTTACAGGAGCTACTGAAAGTATATACAATCCCAAAGATTTAGGTTTCAAAAAGTTATCAACGTTTATCTATGAAAAAGTATAACAGTCAATATTATAAGGAGGTGCATATCTATGGATGATACAAGTAAATACAGAGATCTATTCTTTGAAGAGACTGATGAATATCTACAGAATCTAAATGAATGTTTACTAAAATTAGAGAAAAATCCTGAAGATAAAAGTGTGCTAGATGAGATATTTCGTGCAGCACATACGTTAAAGGGAATGGCTGCTACTATGGGATATAAAACCATGACAGAATTAACTCACCACATGGAAAATGTCTTCGAATTATTTCGCAGTGGTAGTTCTAGCATAAATTCAAATATCATAAGCTTAGTTTTTAGTTGTTTAGATAAGCTATCTGAAATTGTTGAAGACTTAAGGATTGAAAAGTATTTGGAATACAATATTAATGACTTAATAGAAAAATTAGATACTGTGGCTAAGGGAGATAGTCAGCCTAATAATATAGTAGACGAGATAAGTTTTGACTTTAGTGATAATATAGGTGATACAGATTCAATGGTCATACGAAATGCTCAGGAGAAAAGTTTTAATGCACTTCATATAGCAGTTAAGTTAGAAAAGGGTTGCGTATTAAAAGGTGCAAGATCATACTTAGTAGTAAATAAGTTGGAACAACAAGGAGATATCTTGCAGTCAGATCCTTCTCCTGAAAGACTGGAAGAAGGAGATTTCGGTGATGTTTTTAAGTTGATTTATTTAACGAAGATGAGTAAAGAAGAAGTCAAAGAAATTATAGAAAATATAGCAGAAATTGAGGAAGTCATCATTGAGGAAGTCGAAGTCGAGGTAGATGAGGTTGTTGTAGATGAGGTGGCTGTTACAACTGCGGAGTCGTCTATAGATACTCAAATCATTCAAGAGGAAGAGCAAAAAAGCGAAGAAAAAGGAAATGTGCATCATATAAACCAATCTATTCGAGTAGATCTAAGCAGGTTAGATAGTTTTATGAACTTGGTATCTGAACTTGTCATTTATCGAACAAGATTAGAGGATTTGAGCAATCAGTATGAGACTACGGAAATTAATGAACCACTAGAGCATGTCGCAAGAATAACGTCCCAACTACAAGATTTAGTATTAAAGATTAGAATGCAGCCCGTAAACGTGGTGTTCAATAGGTTCCCTAGGATGATTAGAGATTTATCTAACGAATTAGATAAAGAAATAGAGTTAATTATTGAGGGAGAGGAGACTGAACTTGATAGAACTGTAGTTTCTGAATTAGGAGAGCCCTTAGTTCACCTTATGCGGAATGCAGCAGACCATGGGATAGAATCTGTAGGAGAAAGACTAGCTTTAGGTAAATCAAAAGCTGGCTTAGTAAAACTATCTGCATATCAAGAGGGCAATAGAGTTGTCATTACTGTAAGTGATGATGGAAAAGGGATTAACCCTGAAGTAATCAGAGAAAGTGCTGAAAGAAAAGGCATCAACACCAAAGGCATGGGAGATAGAGATCTAGTACAACTAATCTTTAATCAAGGATTTTCTACTGTGAAAAAAGTTACCAATGTTTCCGGTAGGGGAGTTGGAATGGATGTAGTCAAGAAAAAAATAGCTAGTCTAGGTGGAAACATTGAAGTTACCAGTGAAATAAACAAGGGTTCGACCTTTGTAATAAAGCTACCCCTCACTTTATCAATTATACAAGCATTAATGGTAAAGGTGGGTCAAGAGACTTTTGCATTACCACTGGGAATCATTGAAAAAGTTTTTAAGATCGAGCAAAATGAAGTCGTTAAATCCCACAACAATGAGGTATACATCTATAGGGAAAAAGCTATACCAGTAATTCGAGTAAATGATAGATTAGACATTGAGGCTACAGGACAAAATAAACATATCATACTCATTTTATTAGGTGAGCAACATTATGGGCTCATGGTAGACGATTTAATTGGACAGCAAGAAATAGTGATTAAAAAGTTAAGTGGCGCTTTAAGTAAAATGAAACAATATCTAGGAGCGACAATCCTTGGGAATGGAGATATCACCTTAATTTTAGACGTAGGCAACTTGTGCAATGAAGGGAAGGGCGATAAACTTGAATAAAGAGGATTACACTGTTTTACAATTAGATATCATTAAAGAGTTAGCCAATGTAGGGGGAGGAAATGCCGCAACCAGTATCTCTAAGATGATTGATAAACGTGTAGATATGACTGTTCCCACTATCGATATACTAGATTATAATGAAGTCTTTGAAAAGATCATGGCGGAGGATACCATGATAAATGCCGTGATCATGAGGATGATGGGGGACGGAGAAGGGATCTTTTTATTTATTGCCACCGAGAAGGTTTCAATGGATTTAGTAAATATGATGATGCCTCCAGGTATTGATGCTACAGAAGAGATAGATGATTCTGTAATTAAAGAGTTGGTTAATATTGTAGTAAACTCTTATCTTAACGCTATCTCTAAAATGCTAAATATTCATCTAATAGCTTCGGTACCTTCATCTACGGTAGATATGTTTGGTGCTATACTAAGTGCTACATATATGGAATCAGAGCAATACGATGAAAATGTTATGATCATAAAAAATGAGTTTATTTATCAGGGAGAAAAAATAGAATCTTCCTTATACTTTGTTCCAAAGCCAGGTGTTTTGGCAAGTTTATTTAAAATAGTAGGAGTCTGAGAGGAGACAATAACATGTCAAAAAGAGTTTTGATTGTAGATGATGCAATATTTATGAGGATGAAGTTAAAAGATATATTAACAAAAAACGGATATGAAGTAGTCGCTGAAGCGCAAAATGGTTTAGAAGCAATTGAAAAATACAAGACAGAAAAACCTGATCTAGTAACTATGGATATTACCATGCCGGAAATGGATGGAGTAGCTGCTTTAAAGGGGATTAAAGCAATAGATCCAGCAGCCAAAGTGGTTATGTGTAGTGCTATGGGACAACAATCTATGGTAATGGATGCTATACAAGCAGGCGCTGTAGACTTTATTGTTAAACCTTTTGATAGTGACAGAGTCATCCAGTCCTTAAATAAAGTCAGTAAATAAGGGAGTTGAATAGTATGCAAGTTATTGTATTTTCATTAAGTGATAAATACTACGGCATTACTACGGATAAAGTAGAAGAAATCAGCAAAAAAATTATTTCAACAAGAGTGCCCAATTCGCCTGATTGGGTAGAAGGTCTCATTAATTTAAGAGGAAATGTGGTAACTTTAGTAAATTTATGTAAACTTTTGCGTCAAAGTGATAATGAGTGTTATAATAATATTATTATCATCCATGATGGCGAAGAAATGGTTGGCCTTATGGTGAAGGAAGTCATCGAAGTAATCGATATTGAGAACACAGACATCCAAAAGATTAACGACGGAGTTATAGACGGAATCTTAGGAATTATACAAATGGATGATGAAATCGTAAATATTATTGATATAGAGATGGTACTTTCAAAAAATGAGGGATATATTTGAAACAGGTTTTATCACAACAAGAAATAGATTCGCTTTTAAACGCACTGAATACTGGGGAAATTAATGCCGATGCGATGAAAGAGGAAGAAGAAAAAAACAAAGTCAAATCATATGATTTTAAAAGACCCATAAAGCTCTCAAAAGAATATGTAAATACACTACATATGATTTTTGACAACTTTTCTAAAACTGCTGGGAATCTTTTATCCACGCAAGTACGTACCAATGTAAACCTCACAGTAGGAGCGGTAGAACAAATTAGCTTTGATGAATTTATTCATTCAATCCCCAATCCTACTTTAATGGGGGTTTTTCATTCAAAACCTTTAAATGGCAATCAAATATTAGAGATTAATCCTCAGCTTTGCCTACAAATCATTGAGTTGATGTGTGGGGGAGGAGGAAGCAAGGCAAGTCAGAATAACAAGAAGAAAGATAACTTTACTGATATAGAGATGGGTATGTTAGAAGATGTCATTATAAGTTTATTAAAATCTTTTGAGTCTGCTTGGAGTGAAATCATTGAGATAGAAACAGAGATTGATTCTATGGAGACTAATCCACAATTAATACAAAATATGAGTCCCAATGAGCCAGTTATTTTGATTAGCTTTACTGTGGAAATTTTTAATAATAATAGCTTTATCAATGTATGTGTGCCTTATGTATCTTTTGAAAACATCATTGAAAAGCTTAGTTTTAGAAACTGGTTTGATTTTGAGAAGGAAATAAAAGACGTCAATAAAGACGAATTATCAAATCGCCTAATGAGTTCAATTGTAAATTTAGAAGTAGGATTAGGAAAGTCAATCATTACTGTAGATGATTTTTTACATCTTGAAATAGGAGATATTCTCCAGTTGGATATGAAAAATACTGATCCTCTAAAGATGTATGTAGAAGATAAACTTCACTACTTAGTAAAACCTGGTGAGTTTAACGGAAAACTAGCGGTTCAAGTATTACAATATATAGAAGAGGATGTTGAGCAATGAGTGAGAACTTTTTATCCCAAGATGAAATAGACGCTCTACTAGGAAACAATGAAGTAGTAGAAGAAGAATACACATTGGGTGAAATTGAAAAAGATATTATTGGAGAAGTGGGAAACATATCCATGTCTACAGCTGCAACAACCCTCTCTTCTATACTAAATCGACAAGTAATGATTACTACACCTAGGGTTTCATGGATACCCTTCGACGAAATTATTAAAGAATGCAACATACCCAAGGTAGTTGCAAATATAGAGTTTAAACATGGTCTTGTAGGAAATAATCTATTAATCATGGATGTCAAAGATGCAACGATTATTGCAGATTTAATGATGGGCGGAGATGGCAAAGGCGGAAATGATACCCTAACAGAACTAGAGCTAAGTGCAGTAGCAGAAGCAATGAATCAAATGATTGGTTCAGCAGCTACCTCAATGGCTACTATGTTAGAAAGAGAAGTAGATATTCTACCACCAGATGTCTCCTTGTGGGATAGTAAAAATGATATAGACTTCACGAAAATCACTACAGATAAGCATATATGCAAGATTGCGTTTAGCTTAACTGTTGCGGATTTGATCAAAAGTGAAATCATGCAGATTTATACAAGAGATACCGTAGAAGAGATTTCAAAAATAATGATGAGTACAACCGCAGAAGTAGTTCAAGTAGAAAATGAAACTCCACCACCAGTATCACAAGCACCGCCAGTTGCACAGCAAGAAAAAGAAGTGGCACCATTAGTAAGCCCAAAAGAAGAAGTATATACTGAAAAAGTCGCAGTGCAAAAACCAGTTTTCCCACCACTCACACAGTCAACAGAAGAAAGAAAAGCCCCTAGAAACCTAGATTTAATCATGGACGTTCCATTAGAATTTAGCGTAGTCCTAGGAAAGACAAAAAAAACCATCAAAGAAGTACTATCCTTTGGAAGTGGCTCAGTAATAGAATTAAATAAACTAGCCGACGAACCCCTTGAAATCTTCGTAAACGGCAAACTAATCGCCCAAGGAGAAGTAGTGGTAATCAACGAAAACTTTGGGATTCGTATAACAAATATCATGAGCAAAGAACAACGAGTGGAGAATCTTAAGTAAAGTTGGTTAGTTGGAAAGTTGGTTAGTTGGTTAGTTGGAACTGGAAAACTGGTCAACCACCTTGTCATATTGAGCGAAGCGAAGCGTAGTCGAGATATCTCCGCATTAATATATAGATAAATATTTACTACACAACCACCTATGGAACTGGCATGCCTGTTCCTTTTTTTGTACGTAAATTCCATCCATAAGAAATAATAAAATTATTAACGTGTACATCCCTTAGCTCAAATACGTAGGGCGCACTGTGTGCGCCTACATTAAAATCCCATTACGATTATCTTTATTCTTTGTTATATGTAAAGAAAGTGTTGCGTTCGGACGATCAACACTAACCCTGGTTATCACGCTCCATTTTCCATACAATAAAAACTCATAACCTTGATATAAACCCACCCATTAGATATAATATAATCACGATTTAAAACACCCAAAACGCAAATAAAAAGAGTCAAACTATTAAATAAAACATGAAACTTCCGATATTAAATACAAAGGAACCAAAGGGGATGGTATTATGAAAATTAATAAAGTGAATAATCAATACTTAGATACGAACAAATACAAGGTAAAAGAAGAAAAACAAAAGAACATAGACATCAAAAAAGAGAAGAACGTACAGATCTCTAGTTCAGCAAAAGAATTAGTGGAAAAAATAAACCAATCAGATGATGTCAATTTTAGCGCAAAGGTAGAAAAAATTAGACAGTCCATTCAAGCTGGCACATATAAAGTATCTTCTGATGACATTGCAGATAAGATTTTACAGGCAATAGAAGAGCAAAAAGGCAGTGGGAAATCATGAGGTCACTATACGAATTCATGAACCATCTCAAAACAATCATTAAACTGCTAAAAGAAGAAAAACAATGCTTGATTCATAGCGATGGAAATAAGGTTGCAGAGATAGTAGAATTCAAAAACAAACTCGTAGAGAAACTACCAGAGTTCAAAGGATTAGATATCAAAAACAACAAAAAAGCTATGACGTTAATAGAGGAGATTAATTCCTTACAAGAGATCAATCTCCTTCTAACAAAACAAGCGCTAGCCTTTCAAAATACATTATTAGAGAGCATTGCAAAAAATGTTCAAAGCATGTCAAATACTTACTCAGCTAAAGGCAACTACGAATCAAATAGCCCAATTAGCTTAGTAAATCAATCCATATAGAGGTGAATTATGTCAGGAATATTTGGTACATTTAATACAGCAAGCAAAGGACTAATTGCCCAACAAACAGCACTACATACCACAAGTCACAATATATCCAATGCAAATACAGAAGGCTACTCTAGGCAAAGAGTAGATTTAAAAGCAGATATAGCTTATAACTTCGCTGGAGTTGGTCAGTTAGGTACAGGAGTAAAGATGACTGCCGTAGTGAGACTAGTGGACGATTTCGTAACCAAGCAAATTAGGAAAGAAAACTCAACCCTTGAAAAATTTTCAGCAAAGTCAGAAGTTTTAGAACAAGTTGAGATCATCTTTAATGAACCATCAGATACAGGACTAAATTTTAATATGGGAGAGATGTTTAATTCTTGGCAAGAACTAAGCAAAAACCCAGAAAGCTCCGTTTCAAAGACCATTGTAGTTGAGAAGGCAAAGACCTTAGCAGATACATTAAATCATATATCAAGTCAGTTGAATTCACTTAGTGATGACACCACAGGTCAGATACAAAAAGGTGCTTATGACTTTAATTCAATTGTCAGTAAGTTAGATTCTTTGAATCAGCAAATATTTAATGTTTCTGTGAAAGGGGACATACCAAATGATTTGTTAGATCAAAGAGATGTCATGCTTAAAGATTTGTCATCAATCTCAAACTTTGATGCTAGCTTTGATCAATATGGAAAAGTGAAGGTATCCATAGATGGCCAAGAAGTGTTAGGCGATAATGCAAATTATGAAATGAGTATGATTAGTGATGTCCAAAAAAATGCGGATGATACATATACTGTTTCTATATCAAAAAAAGGGGATAGCTTAAGTGAACCTTTAAAGGTAACAGTTGCTGCTACTGATAAAGACAAGTTTACAATAGGACAAGTAATAGTAAATAAAAAGACAGGAATAGAAACAGGTACGAACCTTTCAGACCTTGCAGCAGATGATGTTGTATGGGAACCTTCCATTACATCAGGACAAATTAAAGGGTATACAGATGCGTTATCGGATATAACGGATAGAAAAGCTAACTTAAATATATTTGCGAAAACTATGGCAAATGCAATTAACAAAGTGCATAGATACGATGGGATAACAGAAAAAGGAAATGAGTTTAACTTCTTCGATATTGGAGATGGGCCTAATTATGCGGATGATATAAAAGTAAATCCGGTTATTCTCACTGATAATAGCAAGGTAAATGTAGGGTTTGCTAGTACTTCTCCTGAAGGCGATGGATCAAGAGCTTTAGCCATAGCAAGTTTAAGAAACACGAAATTATCAATAGTTGGTGACAGCTCAATTACTTATGATCCAGTGACCATGAAAACTCCCGATCATCCTGGTGGAATAACTATAGAAGGCATTTACAATGATATCGTCACCAAAGTTGGAATATCCAAAGAACATTCCGACAATATGGTTGCAAATCAGGAAACACTTGTTGATCAGCTACAGCTTCGTAGAGAATCAACATCAGGAGTATCTATTGATGAAGAAGTAACTAATTTAATAAAATTCCAAAAATCCTACGAAGCAAATGCTAAGGTCATCTCGATACTTGCAGAAATGCTAGATACATTAATTAATAGAATGGGGGTGTAGATTATGAGAATTACAAATAGTACATTAACAACCAATTTCCTGAGAAATATCTCGAAAAATTTAAAACAAATGGAATCCTATCAAAACCAGTTATCCTCCGGTAAAGTCGTAACTAAATCCTCTGATAACCCTATGCTAGTTTCAAAAATTATGAACCTAAACAATAATATTATGCAAAATGAACAATATAACACCAATATAGGAGACACCATAGGCTTAGTAGAAACCCAAGACTCGGCACTAGGTGGTGTAACAGCAGGGTTACAACGAATAAGAGAATTAATAGTATATGGTGCAAACGGCTCCTTAGCCGATACCGATAGAGCAGCTATAAAAGATGAAGTGAATATGGAGATACAAGGACTAGCAGACGTATTAAACACAAACTTCGATGGTAGATATGTCTTCGGAGGCCAAAAAACCACAAACCCACCATTTGCATTCAAAGATAATATACTTGAGTACAATGGAGATGGAAACAATAGCTCTCTAGAAATTTCTAAAGGGGTAATGGTAGACTTAATTACAGATGGAAGTAGCATCACGACTGCAACCAATGTTAGCCCAGGAAATGAAAAACTAGGAATATTCCTGAATAAAGTTATGACAGCCATGGATAATGGAGATACAGAAGCACTATCAGGTGAATTATTAGGAGACATAGACAAACATTTAGACACTGTTATTAGAGTACGTTCTAAAGTAGGAGCAATCAACAACAGACTAGAAGCCGCCCAAGCACGAAACGAAACAGAAAATCTAAATCTAACAAAGATCCTATCAGAAAGAGAAGACATAGATATTGCAGAAAAGTATATGGAATACAGTGTGATGAAGTCCGTATATCAGGCGTCGTTGTCAGCAGGAGCGAGTGTGCTACAGCCGAGCCTACTCGACTTCCTTCGTTAGTCGAGTAATGCAGAATGCATAAAAATTTGTTCTTATCAAAAATTGGAGGAGATCAAAAATGCGCATTAAAACCAAGTATCTCGGTGAAATCGAAATATCTCAAGAACAAATTTTATCTTTTCCTTTCGGACTTCTGGGTTTTGAGGATAATCGTGAGTTTGTACTATTAGACGTTCCTGAAAACGATCACTTTAAGTTCCTTCAGGATATCAACACCAGCTACATATCCTTTCTTCTAGTTAACCCTTGGGAATTCTTTAAAGAGTATGATATGGAACTTCCTGATGAAGAACTTGTAAAGATGGGGATAGATCCTGGTGGGGATGTTCAGATGGGGATTTATAGTGTTGTGACACTGGGAGAAATACTTAAAGATAGTACGAGCAATCTCTTGGCACCTATAGTGATTAACCGGGCAGATAAAAAAGGTAAACAATTTATCCTTAATGACACACAATATACCACAAAGCATAAACTCTTTCCAGAAGAGGGTGAATAATATGCTAATATTAAATAGAAAAGTAGACGAAAGCATTATTATTGGGGATAATATCGAAATAAAGATTTTGGAAATCGTAGATGGAAAAATAAAAATTGGCATAGAAGCGCCAAGGGATATACGAGTTTTGAGGAAAGAGATTTATGATGCAGTGAAGGCAGAGAATAAAGCGTCTGTTTATTCTAAGGGAAATATTTTAGATATGATTAGAAGAAAGATCTGATAGTGTAAAGTTAAAAATGTAAAGTTATGGATGATTTTAGGCGTAGCCTAAAATCTTTTTTTTGTGTGCCAGGCATGGCAATTGACTAGGTGGTGAAAGTCCACTGTGGGGGTCTGTAGTTACCAACCACTAG
>MCHG01000250.1_pt1 | contig 22783 bp, 18 predicted proteins | sample 787351 | NCBI WGS metagenome assembly MCHG01 (sample SAMN05430296, study PRJNA330682) | permafrost metagenome | biome: Cold desert; feature: permafrost; material: soil; isolation source: enrichment culture inoculated with soil incubated with H2/CO2 at 20 degrees... ... | reverse complement strand
CTAAACTAAATATAGAGGAAATGAGGGAAATCCAGGAGAGAGCAAGAAATCTTCCGGTTGATCCTGAGGTCCGGACAATCGTAAAAGGGCTCAGGAGAGAACTTAAAAACTCCAATATTTTCGTCTCGGACAGGCGCTGGAAGAAGATCGTAAACGTGCTCAGGGTCGCGTCAGCCGTAAATGGGCATTCCAGCGTAAACAGGATGACTGTTGTTCTGCTCCAGCATGTGCTCTGGGACGTGCCAGAACAGAAGGAAACTATCAGGAAACTTATTCTGGATAGGGTTGTTTCAGGAGGCACAGATACCGGAAAACTGAAACTGGATGTTTTTGATCTGAAAAATTCCATTTACAGATGCCTGCAAAATGAACTTCCGGATCTTGTAGCATGTAATAAGTGTTATGCAGAAGAAAAGAAAACAACAGATGGCATGAGAAGTTCAAGGTTTTCCGGAATAAAACCTCCGAAGAGTCTAACATTTGACAACACCCTCGATTTCCTGAAACACCATACCGAATTCCCAAACCATACTTACATTATTGGACTTGATTACAGCAATCTCAACAGTTCCCAGAGCTTTGAATCCGTAGCAGAACTGTTCCGCAGGAAATACGGATTTGAATTCAAGATCAGCCTCGACTACGGAGATAAGAAACTCTATGAAAAAGAGTACAAACATCTGGAAGAAAGGCTGAACTACTTCAAAAGACAGATTCAGGAAGAAGAAAAGGCTCTTGAGAAGACCTTGAGGGAGAATATCTGGGTTTCGGAACAGGATACTCAGGAAATTCTAATAAAATACCGCTCTAAAAACACAGATACATACGAGATCGCAAACTATCTGAACGAAATACGTCTCCTGCTTGAGAAACCTAAGGTATTTGATGTATCATTTGAAAAAGCAGGAGAGGTAGCCTGAAACAGAAAGAGAAGAAGATTCCTGTGAAAAGAATATAGAAAAACCTGAATTGGGAAACCCCGAAAGAGACAAAAAGTACCTCGAAGACTTTTAAGAAAAACTCTGGAAAAGGAAAGATATGCAGGAATTAAAAAACTGGAAGGAAAATTTTGAAGATATATCCGGATCAGGCTCAGCTTTACCATTCGACCATGCCTTCAATCCCTCCACAATATTGAACGTTGAACTGAGAGAAGTTCTGGCGACTCCGCGAAAGATGCCAAGGCAACTCAGGGAAGAAATTGCAGGAATTTTTATTTATGAGCTTTTTTCAGGGAAAGAATACGAAATAAAGGATGAGAAACTGTTCATGGGTAAATTTGGAGTTTTTTACCCTCTCTTTTTGAATATAAGGAATTTAGAAGGATGGACAGAGATAAAAACTCTAGCCGGAACCAACAGCATGGCAGGAGTATTTATCCTGAGATCCCTGCTTGACGAACTCTTTTCACTGCTAGATGACTGCGAAAAAATCGAATCCGAGTTTTCAAAAAAGTTCCCTAAGAACCTGGAAAAAACCCTGACAGCCCTGAAAAAACTAATTAATGAAACGTATGCTATTTGGGAAAAGAAAAGATTACAGGCGTGGGAGGAGAAAGGGTTACAGGGGATGAAGGAAAAAACCGAGCGGCAGGAAAAACCAGATGCAGCCTGGGAAAAGCAGAGAACTGAAGAAAAAGATCAGGAAAATAACCTGAAAAACCAGGAAAATTTCCTGAAAGACCCTGATTACGAGACCCGGGAAAATCCAGACCAGCAGTCAGAAAAAATGGCAGGCTCCGAAAAGCTTGCCTCAATGACCCGGGAATTTATGTTCAGCGAAAAGGCTGGAGAGACACTGGATTCTACCGTAGGAGAAAAGATAGCTGCAAAAATTGGAGAGCTTATTCCTATCCTCGAAGAGAACCTTGAGATGCTAGAAATCCTTTCAATGCTCTTTCCGGGCAGAATGTGGGATTATTCATTGCGGTCTCTGCATAGGGAATATTTCGGAAATCTGGAAAAATATGCTGCAGTTCTCAGAAATAACTCTGATCTTCGCGAAATTGTTGAATTGGTTGGAAGAATTGAACTTGAGTACGGCTCAAAAAAGTTGAATCTATCGCCTTACAGCAAAAGTGAGGTGCATACAGTTACCTTTTCAGGAGATATTCAGACATTGCTTCCCATAGAAGCCGTGAAGCTGAAAAATCCCATTCTAAAGCTCAAATTCTATGCTGATATGCTTGAAGGAAAACTCCTGACATACCAGCTCAGAGGAAAGAACTGGAACTCGGACGCTGCAGGAAAGAAAAGAAAAGGACCTGTAATTGCCCTGGTTGACACATCGGTCTCTATGCGTGGGAGTCCTGAAATCACGGCAAAAGCCGTGCTGCTGGCGATTACAAAAAGGATGCTGAAAGAAGGCAGGGACGTTAAAGTAATTCTCTTCTCCTCAAAGTGGCAAACCTTTGAAATTGAGCTTACGGATAAAAAGCGTATGGGTCAGGAGTTTCTGGAATTTCTCAAATATACTTTCGGCGGCGGTACCGATTTCAACACCGCCCTCCACGCAGGTCTGAAGACGATGAAAGGAGAAAAAGCCTTTGAAGGAGCAGATATCCTTTTCCTCACCGATGGGGTTTCCGAACTTTCCGAAATCCCCCTTATCAGGGAATGGAAAGAAATAAAAACCGAAAGGAAAGCCAGAATCTTCTCTCTCATAATAGGAAACTCTGATGCTGGCGGGCTAGAACAGGTTTCTGACCACATATATATCATCAGAGACGCCGGAAACTGGGAAGTCAGAGAAAGCCCGGCGAGCTTTGTGAAGGCGATAAGCAGGATTGTCAGGTTTTAACGCCCGCGCTTGAAGAGTTTCTGCAAACCTTCTACAAACTCTTCCAGGTCTTTTTTACCTGGAGTTTGACGTCTGGATATACTTGACAGAATAGCAAACGTTGCTTGTTTACCTCTGGTAGAGTTTTTGAGCAGCCCAATTTCAATCACTGTAATTATCAGTTCGGAAATGATTTTACGGTCCCCTGGACTTAAATTACTCCATTTATCATTGAGTATTTTCGAGGAGACCTTTATCGATTCTTTTCCACCGGACGCTAGTGATGAGGCTTTTGAGGAAGCAACTTTTGAGATATTTATTATTCGCCTCTTTCCAAAAGAAGCAGTCTCCGAACAAATTCTATAAACACTTTTGAGGGTTTCTCTTATTTTCACTTTTTCATTATAGGGGGTTTCTTTTCCCCGGATGTTATTGAATTCGCCTTTAGAAGTTCGGCTTTCCAGAATTCTATGAATTTCTTCAAATATCTCGGAGATTTCCTCCTGAGACCTCATTTTAAGGTACTCTTTGAGTTTTTCAAGCAGTTCGGAATCAATTGACTCAGAGTTCGGTTCAGAAGAGAAACCTGGATTTGGAGGAGAATCTTTCCCTACCTCAACAAAATCAGCATCTATTACAGGACAGGATCCAAGAATGGAATCACGTGATGAAATCTTCCTGGATTCAGATTTTCTTCCTATCCTGAAACCTGCATTCGAAAGTCTTTCAAATACTCCCTTTTTGCTTTTAAGCAAGAAAATCGCCCCTTTCTGAAAAAAATGTGTTATTTGTACTGGAAAATTTCTAGCCTTAGATAACTTAAGTATCAACTTGCAGATACACATGAATTGTTAACTTCTTAATAAGAGTTTAACCCTGAAATTTGATATCTCTTTCTGTCTACCTTTTCACTACAAAGTCTAAACTTTCACACTGAGAAATCAAACCTTTTTTCAAAATAGATCTAAATTAGTCTTTTTTTAAGATATAAGCTTCTACAATGAGAATAAAAACGTAACTTCGACTCTAAATCCCTTATTTCTCAAAAATAACTGCAAATAGATTCGCAGCTTAAGCAACTCTTTTATAAGTTTTATGCCTTAATAAATAATGAGCGAGGTAAAAAGTATGAGTATACATAATACAAAGGTGTTAAAAGGAATCATATGCGGGCTCATTGCCCTATCAGTAATTTCGATTGTCTGTGCAGGAGCGGGGGTCGAAAATACGGCTGTGCCTGCAAAGGAAGCAGCAGCCGTACAGGCAAAAGTCGGGGCAGGCTCTCTTCCAGTAGCTGGAACGTCTGCTGGAAGTTATTTCCCTGAATTTGATAAAATCAAAGTTGATCCGGCTTATAAGTATCTGCAAATGAAACCTGGAGACAGTGAAAACTTTACTGTGACCGTTGAAAACAACGACAACAAAACGATTGAGTTGAAACCAAGAACTTTAATCACTCCTTATACCGAAAATTTCGTAAACGAGAGCTGGATCAGCATAAATCCCTCCGAAAAAGCTCTGAAACCTGGAGAGAAAGAAGAGTTTGAGGTAAAGGTGAGCATACCAAAAGATGCGAATGTTGGGAGCTATGCTGTACTCATAGCCTTTACGGAAAAAGTGCCTGAAGGAGATGTAGCTGGTTATTATCAAAGCTTTCCGGGTACAATGCAGCTGAACGTACAGGTATGGATTCCGCCGACAGTCCAGATCCTTACTCCTTATGTTAATGACCTGGTGGAAGCCGGGAAAAGCTATACTTATGAGGTAAAACTCAAGAATACAGGCAATCAAGATATTGCAATCTCCCCTGAGCTTACTGAAGGAGGGGGCATTATCTACTATGGGAGTGCAGCTTCCTCAACTGTGTCTCCTCCAACTGTGCCTTCCTCAACTGTGTCTTCTCCAGCTGTGTCTTCTCCAACAGTGTCTGACTCAACTGTGTCTTCTCCAACAGTGTCTGACTCAACTGTGTCTTCTCCAACAGTGTCTGACTCAACTGTATCCGACTCAACTGTGTCTTCCTCAATTATGTCTCCCTCAACCGGACCGGCACAGGCTTTCGGAAAAGAGGCGATAACTGTGGAAGCCCCTGAAAAAATAAAAGCAGGGCAGACAGATGTCGTAAAGCTGAAACTTGCGGTTCCGGGCAATGCAAAGGGAAGCTACAGTGGCAGCCTTGACCTGCATATTAATGATCCAGGAATTAGCAACGGAGGGACAGTACCCCTGAGTTTCCGCATTCTTCCGGTTCTTAAAGAGCCTTACGAAACGAGCTTTGAAGCCAGGACAGACGGTCCTATCACCATAGGGATTACAGCCTATCAGTATGGGTACGGCATGTACACAAGCGGAGGAAACCGGGATCTTACTCCTTCCTTTAAAGTGAACCTGAAAGATCCTTCAGGAAATAAGGTAACACCTACCCTTATAAACACGAAAAGCACCGGCTCGATAAACATAGTAGATGATACATACCCGCAGCCGCGCCCTCTTCTCGATGTATCCTCAAAAATGGCGGGCAATATGGAAACTTATAACCAGGGAAGTTACCAGGGTGGAACTACAACCTTTGTAGAAACCTACACAGTCCCGGGAGCTACAGGAAAATGGACGCTTTCAATCCTTCCCAAAAACACTGAGAACTTTGAATATTCCATTACGATCGGAGCTGCTGAGAAATAAGCAGCCCTATTATTTTTTCCTTTTATTTAAGGCATCCAGGACAGGATAGAAGTCTGGAACTTTAATTTGGTCCCTAAAACAGGGAACAGTAGTTATGTCGAGGTTTTGAAACTTTTTTAAATTCACCTTCCTTTAATTATCCGTTTTTAATTTTCTTCCTTTCTTTTTTGTCAATATTCCTGCTGTAGTAGTAAAAGGATAATGTGTCGTGGGTGTGAGTTATTGAAAACCGTAAACACAAGAATCTCTCTACATTTCCCTCAAATACAGGAAATGTACTCGCTTTTTCGGAATTGATCAATAAACGTGTACACGACCGGATAATGATTAAAGAGAATAAAGAGAAAAAAGATTTCAGAACCAGGATCTTTCAGGTGCGGAGAGCAAAAAATCATCATTATTATATTGATCAACGTTATTATATTAATTAACATTATTATAGTGAGGGATATATAATTTAGTTAAAGCGTAATTTATGGGATTGCAGGGGTAAGTAGAGGAAAAACTGTTAAGTACGTTTAGATTCCGCCTCTAAAAAGAGGAAATCGTAAGCCCGAAGGAATAAAGAAGGAATAAAATAATGTAAAGACAAGATTGAGCTTTCATAGGATAAGAGAAAGTCATATAATATCATAGTTTAAATTTCAGATTTTTGCTGGAGGTAAGAAATAAATGAGAGAAGGTCTGGACCCGTTTGGAGTAAGAGACACTATAGAAACAGCTGCCGGAAAAGCTACGATTTACAGATTGGGCAAACTGGAAGAAAAGGGCTTTGAAGGGATTTCCCTACTTCCCTACTCCATAAGAATCCTGCTTGAATCTCTGCTCAGGCATGCGGATACTGAAAAACAAATAATAACTGCCGAGGATATTGAGGCCCTTGCTCGCTGGAATCCTGATAATATAAGTGAGAGAGATATTCCTTTCATTCCCTCAAGGGTAATTATGCAGGACTTTACAGGTGTCCCCGCTGTGGTAGACCTTGCAGCCCTCCGCTCGGCAATGCAGCGCCTTGGAGGCGAGCCTGCTAAAATCAATCCTGTCATCCCTGCAGATCTGGTCATTGACCATTCGATTCAGGTTGACTTCTACGGCACATCATATGCTCTTGAGGAAAACGAGAAAAAAGAGTTTGAACGCAATGGGGAAAGATACTCCGTCCTCCGCTGGGCCCAGAAAGCTTTTGACAACTTCAGGGTTGTGCCTCCAGGTAGAGGGATCATCCATCAGGTGAACCTGGAATACCTGACTCCACTCGTGCATCTCTATGAGAAGAACGGAGAATTGTCTGCATTTCCTGATACTCTTGTAGGAACTGACTCACATACCACAATGATCAACGGGATTGGGGTTCTCGGCTGGGGTGTAGGAGGTATAGAAGCCGAAGCAGTAATGCTCGGGCAACCTTATTATATGCCTGTTCCTGAGGTTGTTGGTTTCAAACTCTATGGAAAACTGGCGCCAGGCGTTACTGCTACAGATCTTGTCCTCACAATCACAAAGAGTCTCAGAGAAGAGGGAGTTGTCGGCAAATTTGTGGAATTCTATGGGCCAGGCTTAAGCTCTCTGAGCCTTCCGGACAGAGCTACAGTCTCCAATATGGCTCCAGAATATGGAGCGACCCTTGGAATTTTCCCACCTGATATCGAGACCTTAAACTATTTGAAGAGGACAGGCAGGAGCGAAGAGCAGGTTGACCTTGTGAAAAAGTATCTTGAAGCTCAGGATCTTCTCTATTCGACCCATAAGCCTGAGCCTATCTTCAGCAGTACCCTGGAACTTGATATGAGCACGGTAAAGCCCTGCATTGCAGGCCCGAGACGCCCTCAAGACCAGCTCTTTTTAAGTGAAGTGCCTGAAAACTACCGCGAAATGATGCATCAGACCTTTATTCGGAAGACAAAAACTGGAATTGATCTTTCCAGTGACCCTGCTTACCAGCGCTGGATAGGAGAAGGAGGAACACCTGTAGGTGAATCCGGGTCTCTGAGTGAAGAAGAGGCAAAGAAAATAAAATCTCCGGAAAAGACCTCCAGGGTCACACATGGTTCTGTAGTGATTGCAGCCATTACCTCCTGTACCAACACCTCAAACCCTTCAGTTCTCATTGGAGCCGGGCTGCTTGCAAAAAAGGCTGTAGAAAAGGGCCTGAGATCTAAGCCCTATGTAAAAACAAGTCTCTCTCCGGGTTCAAGAGTAGCTACGGAATATCTGAGAGCTGCAGGCCTGCTGTCTTATCTCGAAGCCCTGGGCTTCTATCAGGTTGGCTATGGCTGCACGACCTGTATAGGGAACAGTGGACCTCTACCTGAACACGTTTCAAAGGAAATTGAAGAAAACGACCTTACTGTTGCAGCCGTGCTCAGCGGAAATCGGAACTTCGAAGGAAGGATCAATCCGCTTGTCAGAGCAAACTATCTTGCTTCTCCTCCTCATGTGGTTGCCTATGCAATCGCAGGTACCGTGAACATTAATCTGGAAACTGATCCCCTTGCTTATGACGTCAACGGCAGTCCTGTCTATCTTAAGGATATCTGGCCTGCAGAGGAGGAGATCAGGACTGCTGAAAAGAGCAGTATCAAACCTTCAATGTTTGAAAAGGAGTATTCCGGTGTTCTGGAAGGCCCAGAGCTCTGGAAAGAGCTGGAAGCTCCGACCGGTACTCTCTATGATTGGAACCCCATGTCCACCTATATTCAGGAACCACCCTATTTTGTGGATTTTCCGCTTGTTTCCCCTTTGCCAGAAGATATAAGAAATGCAAGAGTCCTGGCTCTTTTCGGGGATAGTATTACTACGGACCATATATCTCCTGCAGGGGATGTCCCATCAGATAGTCCTGCAGGCAAGTATCTGATATCATGGGGTGTGAATCCTGAAGACTTCAATTCCTATGGATCCCGCAGGGGTAACCATGAGGTGATGATGCGCGGAACCTTTGGGAATATTCGGCTCAGGAACAGGCTCGTATCCCGGGAAGGAGGCTGGACGGTATATCATCCCCGGAAAGAGGACTTTCCAGAGGAATCCTGTGGAGGGATCTCGATCTATGATGCAGCTATGCTTTATGAGGAAAATAATATTCCCCTGATGGTAATTGCAGGAAAGGAGTATGGGACAGGCAGTTCAAGAGACTGGGCAGCTAAAGGCACATTCCTCCTCGGAGTAAAGGCAGTGATTGCCGAGTCCTTCGAACGCATCCACAGAAGCAACCTTGTTGGCATGGGAGTTCTTCCACTGCAGTTTAAAGAGGGAGAAAATGCAGATACCCTTGGTCTCACAGGAAAGGAAAGCTATGATATCCTGGGCATTGAAAACATGGAGCCCCATGGGGAACTTTTCGTAAGGGCAAAGGACGAAAACGGGGACGAAATTCAATTCCAGGTAATATTGAGACTTGATTCTGCTGTGGAAATAGAGTACTATCTGAACGGCGGGATTTTGCATAAGTTCCTGCGGGATTCGGTGAAGAAAAAGTAAGAGGTTATCAATGCCATAATTGTATGGAAGTGTCTTTGTAAAAGGTTCCGCAAGCTTAGATGAAGCTTCTTCTTTATTGGAACCTTTTTTACTCTAAATGAGGGATTATTTTAGTCAATACAGGTATTTCGAAGAATAGGCATCCAGAGAATATTATATATCATATTTAATATAACTAAATTGTTTAAAGCCTGAAACCCACAAAATGGGAAAAATAATTATAGAGATTTAAAGATACAATTTCAACAAGTTTAATATACTTATTCAACAATAATAGAAATGCATTGTCGTCTTATTTTTGGGTCCTAAAGGCCCTTCGTGTTAAATCTTTCACGTATAATCAGAGGATCCCCCAAATTTCAAAGTTTTTTGAAAAATCCTCTAGCCATAACTGCGAGGTAGAAAATGAGTAAAAATATATGTTTCATAGACGGGTTGGAGGGCATTCTGAAATATAGAGAAATAGATATCAACCAGCTGGTTGACCTATCCTATGATGCAGTTTCCTATCTGCTTATTCAAGGGGAACTCCCAGGAGATAAGGAACTTGCCGAATACTCAGCCCGCCTGCAAGGGGAGCGTGAAATCAACAGGGAGGTAATGGACGTTATCCGCATGTACAAGTTAAATATTGACGCTATGGAAGCGCTGCGTACGGTTGTTTCATTCATATCACAATTCGATCCGGACCTTAACGACAGTTCTACTGAAGCAAATATGAGAAAATCCATACGGTTAATTGCCAAGATCCCTACCATCATTGCTGCATATTACAGAGTAGCAAGTGGAAAAGAACCTGTACCCCCTGACAGATCCCTCTCCCACGGAGCTAACTTCCTGTACATGATAAGAGGAAGCAAACCAAGTAAACTGGAAGCTGAGGTCATAGAAAAAGACTTTATCCTCAGTGCTGAACATGAGCTAAATGCTTCTACTTTTTCGTCAAGAGTTACTGCTTCCACACTTGCAGATCTGTACTCTGCTGTTGTTTCAGGGCTCTGCACCCTTAAAGGTCCCCTGCACGGAGGGGCAAGGGCAGAAGTTATGACCATGATACAAGAAATTGCTTGCCCGGAAAATGCAGAGAAGTATATCCTCGAAAAAATGGGAAAGAAAGAAAAGATCATGGGCTTCGGACACAGAGTATACAAAACTTATGACCCCAGAGGCACGCTATTCAAGCAGCTTTCTAAGCAACTCGCAGAAGCAAAAGGGGATATGCACTGGTACGAAACAGCTGAAGTAATAGAAAATACCGTTGTTCGTGAACTTGTGGAGAAAAAAGGAAAGCCAATCTACCCGAACGTAGATTTCTACTCAGCAGTTATCTACATGTATATGGATATTCCCCCTCAACTTGCAACATCCATCTTTGCAATTGGCAGAGTCTCAGGCTGGATAGCCCACAGCTTCGACCAGTATGAGAAGAAAAAAATCATAAGGCCCAGGGCCTTTATGCTTGATGAATGTTGAGATTTCAGAAGAAGTTCAGTTAATCCGAAAATTGGCAGATAGGGAAGAAAACAATAACAGGACTGATACCAGGATTTAACGGAACTTTAGATAAGATAGGATTTTAAGATCAAACAGGGCTTCCAAATTTCTACAAGCCCTGTTTCATTCTATTTTGTTTACTTACTGAAAAGGTTATTAAGTCCGAGAGCTATTCCCGTTCGATAACCGGATAATCTTTTTATCATCTGACAGCTTTTTGATAGCCAGATACCCATGAGTTTTAGAGCTTTCATCGACCAGTTAAAAGAAAACGGAAAACTGGTAGAAATTCCACAACCCGTTTCGCCGAAATTCGAAGCTTCAAGAATTGCAAAAACGATAAAAGATCCTGTTCTTTTCCATGATGTCTCAGGCTCAAAGGTTATTATGAATCTTCTTGGGTCCAGGGATGAACTGGCTTCTTTGTTAGGAGTTCCTAAAGAAGAAATTATAAAGAGGCTTTCTGAAGTTTCTCCTAAAGGCACAGTGATGCTAGTATCAGAGTCTCCTACCCTGGAAGTTGTAGAAAATAAGGTTGATCTGACAAAACTCCCTATCCTTACTCATTTTGAAAAAGACGGAGCCCCCTATATAACTGCAGGAATTGTGGTTTCAGAATATGGGGGCATAATGAATGCTTCCATTCACCGCCTTATGCTTGCAGGAAAAGATAAGCTTGCAGCCCGTTTGGTTCCCCCAAGACATACTTACCTCCTTCACAAAAAAGCTGCCGAAAATGGCGAACCTTTACCTGTTGCAATAGTGATCGGCTGCGACCCACTAATCATTTACGCGACCTCGACAAGGGTTCCTGTAGGGAAAGAATTTGAATATGCAGCTGCTCTGAGAGGACTTCCTGTAGAAGTTTTTGAATGTGAAAATGGAGTGAAGGTTCCTCATGCAGAGATCGTGCTTGAGGGTTATATTGATCCTGTGGAAAAGGTTAATGAAGGACCTTTTGTGGACATTACCGGAACCTATGATGTGGTAAGAAAAGAACCAGTGATCCGTATTAGTCGAATAATCCACAGAAAAGACCCTATCTACCACGGGATCCTGCCAGCTGGTCCAGAACACCTCCTGATGATGGGCATACCTTACGAGCCCAGGATCTACAAGGCTGTCGGGGAAGTTACTACCGTAAAAAATGTGGTGCTGACAGAAGGAGGATGCTGTTATCTCCATGCAGTTGTCCAGATCGAAAAGCAGACAGAAGGAGACGGGAAAAACGCTATTATGGCAGCCTTTGCAGCCCATACAAGCCTCAAGCATGTAGTGGTTGTGGATGAAGATATAAACATTTTTGACCCTAATGACGTTGAGTTTGCAATCGCTACACGGGTAAAAGGGGATCTGGATATTCTTGTTATTCCTAATGTTCGCGGCAGTTCTTTAGACCCAAGGGGAGCTCCTGACGGGACGACCACAAAAGTGGGTATTGATGCTACAAAGGTCCTGGTAGAGAAAGAAAATTTCGAAAGGGCAGTAATTCCCGAAGAATAAATAAAAGACAGCTTGTCAGAACCTTTTTAAAAATTAAAAAGCTGCACGTCGGGCATAAAATTCTTTCAAGCACGGTAATTACAGAGTGAATTTTCATGTACCTTACAAAAGAAGAAGAGCAAATCCTGAATGGAGAAGCCGGAGAGACTCTAAGGCAGTCCATTGAGATCCTGGTGACTCTTGGAAATATTTTCGGTGCAGACAGGCTTATTCCAATCAAAAGCGCCCAGATAGCAGGTGTCTCCTACAAAACCATGGGCGATGCGGGTCTTGAATGGATTTCTGACCTTGAAGGCAAGGTTAAGGTTCCTGCAATCTTGAACCCTGCAGGAATGGACCTGGAAGACTGGGAAAGGCTCAGGATCTCGCCTGATTTTGCGGAAAAACAAAAATCAATCATTCATGCCTACGAAAAGTTGGGGATTCGCTGCGAATGCACGTGCACACCGTATACCCTTGAGGGTTTTGATGTTGGTTACGGGGATCACCTGGCATGGAGTGAATCATCAGCTGTTTCCTATGCAAATTCCGTTATAGGCGCCCGGACAAACCGGGAGGGGGGGCCATCAGCCCTTTCTGCAGCGCTTGTCGGGAAAACTGCAAATTATGGGTTCCACCTGGATGAAAACCGCGTGCCAGAGGTCTCAATTGATGTCGAATGCTTATTGAAGGAATCGGATTACGGCGCACTTGGTTATGTGGCTGGTAAACTTGTGGGGAGCAAAGTGCCTATTTTTCATCTAAGAGATATTCCAAAAACAGATGAATTGAAAGCTCTCGGAGCTGCAATGGCAGCCTCAGGAGCAGTTGCCCTTTACCACGTGAATGGGGTCACACCTGAAAGTTGCAGGCTAAATTTTGAGGAACCTGCAGAGAAAATTACTATTGAAAGAGATCAGCTTGAATACGTTTATGAGAGCCGGAAAAAAGCCTGCAAAGAGCCGGAATTGATTACCATCGGTTGTCCTCACTGCTCTGCAGCCGAACTTGAAAAGGTAGCTGAACTCCTGAAAGGAAAAACAGTTTCAAAGGAATGCTGGATTTTCACCTCAAGGGAACTTGCAAAACGCTATCCTGACTATATTCGGAGCATTGAGAAAAGTGGAGCGAAAGTTGTCTGTGATACCTGCATGGTGGTCTCTCCAGCCACTAACAGTTACTCCTGCGTCATGGTGAATTCAGGAAAAGCTTTTGCTTACGTGCCTGGAATGTGCGGGGCTGAAGCAGTATACGGAAATATGGAAGCCTGTATCGAGGAGGCAGTTGGCAGGACGGAAAAAAAGGCAGGTGGTTCCCATTAAATTTAAAGGTAGGACAATTTCCAGAGGGTGTGCAAAAGGAGAAGTACTGCTCTCCATAGACGCCATTTCTTTCCTTGGCAGTGTTGACCCTAAAACCGGAGTTGTGGTTGAAGAAAAGCACGTTCTTGCCGGAAAATCAATTAAAGATAAGGTGCTTGTTTTTCCTCACGGGAAAGGCTCTACAGTTGGCTCTTATGTAATGTATCAACTGAAAAAAAATGGGGCTGCACCTGCAGCGATTATAAATCTGGAAACTGAACCCATAGTGGCAGTTGGAGCCATTATTTCCGAAATCCCACTCGTTGATATGCTTGAAAAGAATCCTTACGAATTTTTAAAGAATGGAGACCTTGTTCTGGTGAACGGAAGCGAAGGATATATTGAACTTCTCAAACAGGAAACCACTACATTGGAAAAATAATTAATAATACCGGATCAGTAAAATCAACAAGACCGGATCAGTAAGACTGAGAAATGATACATGAAGTTTTAAACTGAAAACGGATAACCCTGAAAATCAAATTTTAAGCTGCAGAGACGTGACCCCAAAAATGAACCAGGAAAGAAAAAATCATAAGAAAGGCAATGAAAAATTCAATGCCGAAGAAACTATTTCGCGTTTATACCCATCCATAGTCAGGGTATTTGACGTGTATGAGGTCCAGAACTCCGGGGAAGTCCTCTATTTCTACGGAACTCCAATAATCGATGCTGAGAACGTTGAAGGAGAACTCTGGGCGCCTTTCCATCAGTTTGAGTTTGGGTGTACTCTCAAGTACGAGCTTGGAGAATACGTTTTGCTTGTCGCTCCTGAAAAGAAGACAAAGGAAAAGACCTGGATTAACCTTGTCCTTTTCATAGTGACCTTTTTTACAACCATGCTTTGCGGAGCCTGGATGGTCGGAGTAGACCTCATAAACGAACCTCTGCAACTATTCAGAGGTTTGCCTTTTACCCTTGCGATGATGGCAGTTCTCGGTTCTCATGAAATGGCTCATTATATAATGGCCAGGTACCATGGGATGGAGGTATCCCTTCCTTACTTCATCCCATTCCCAGCTTTTATCGGCACAATGGGAGCAGCAATTCTCTATAAAGGACCTGTTCCAAGCCGAAAAGCTCTTTTTGATGTGGGGATTGCAGGACCTCTGGTAGGATTATTGATGTCTATTGCAGTTACTTTCATAGGATTTAATCTTGAAGCGCCTGCGGTAAAATCTTTGCCGGGTTCTTTTATGTTTGATCTCGGCCATCTCGGCCTACCCCCTCTTTTTGTATTTATCCAGAACCTTGTAGGTGCTACAGATGGGAACCTGCATCCAGTAGCCTTTGCAGGCTGGGTAGGAATGTTCGTAACTCTCCTCAACCTTCTTCCTGCAGGGCAGCTTGATGGAGGGCATATACTCAGGGCTATGCTCGGTAAAAAGGCAGAAAAAGTTTCTTTTCTAATGCCGCGTATCCTGTTCATCTTGGGGGTCTATGTAATTTACTGGCTGAAGGAGGACGGATTTATATGGATTTTTTGGGCTCTTCTCCTATGGGCTCTTGCGGCAGCCGGGCATCAATCTCCCCTCCACGACACAGTAGAACTGGACAGAAAACGCATCCTCATTGGAATCGTTATGTTTGTCCTTGGTCTTCTCTGCTTTACTCTTATTCCTTTTAAAACCACTATCTGAAGAAAACTCGGGATTTCTAAAAAAGGAGAAAAAAAATAAATGGATGTGCACTTTCGCTACAGCAAGAAAAACTCCTACAGCTTTGCAGTCCTTTCCCCCTTATTACCAGAAGCCGGGTTTGCAGACAGGCCTATAGAAGGGATCATGATTTACAGTTTTACAACGCGCCAGGCAGCAAAGGTTTTCATGGAAGTTAAAAATGCAAGCACGGATTCTATTTTTATTGCAGGAGGGCCCCATCCATCTGGGGTTCCGGATGAAACACTTGAATACTTTGATTATGTCGTGCTCGGGGAAGGTGAAGAAACCCTCCCAGAACTTGTAAAGGTGCTCAAGGAGGGGGGAGATCCGAGAAAAGTCTGGGGTATTGCATACAGAGATTCAGGAACCGGCAAGATTGTCACAACTCCAAAAAGACCCTATGTAAACCTTGATACCTATCCCTGTTTTGATCCTAAAAAACTTCGTTCTCCTATTGAAATCAGTCGGGGATGCCCCTGGGGCTGCAAATACTGCCAGACTCCCAGACTTTTCGGAAGAGAAATCAGGCACAGAAGTGTCGACTCCATCTTGAAGAATGCAGGGCACTATAACGACCTTCGCTTTATAGCCTCCAATGCCTTTGCCTATGGGAGTGACGGAATTCACCCCAGGTTTGACAAAGTGGAAAAACTGCTTTCTGCCCTTCACGCACTACCCGATAAGAAAATATTCTTCGGGACTTTTCCTTCAGAGGTGCGCCCCGAATTTGTGACCGAAGAGTCAGCCGAACTTGTGAGAAAATATTGCGCAAACGACAGCCTTAGCTTGGGAGCCCAGTCCGGCAGTGACCGTATTCTCAAAGAGATTCGAAGAGGTCATACTGTAGAAGATACCATCTCAGCCGTCGAGTGCTGCCTCGAACATGAAATTGTTCCTGCAGTTGATTTCATTTTTGGCCTTCCAACCGAAACCGAGGAAGATCAGGAAAAAAGCCTTGACCTTGTTCGCTGGATCTGCAGTAAAGGAGGCACAGTCAGGGCTCACTACCTAACCCCACTTCCAGGAACCCCGTATTCATCTGCCGTTCCAGCAGAAGTAAATGACGGAGTTAGGCGTGAGCTCGGAAAACTCGCCCTTGGCGGCAAACTCACAGGATACTGGGAAAAGCACAGAAAAACCTGAAAAAAAGAATGTCCACAAGACAGCTATCTAAAAGATTAGAGTGAAAAAGCCGGATATCCGAAGTTTCAGTACCGGCTTTAAAACCCGATTTCGTCTAATCGTTTATAGCATACCTTTTGCATCTACTCATTATTTAGCCTGAAGGAAAATTCATTCGAGGATTGAGGCCTTTTCTGCTCCTATAACCATATTCACGCCCTCTTGCATAAGTTCCTCTGCTCTTTCCTGTTTTTTTGCCTCCGCAAAAATCCTGATAATCGGTTCCGTGCCAGAGGGGCGGATAAGAACCCAGCCGTCTTCATACAGGATTTTGATCCCGTCGAGAGTGTCGATTTTGAGCCCAAGTTCTGAAGCTTCGAGTTTCACTCTTTCCATTGTGGCTTGTGTATCTTCAGAGGGGACTTTGGTTTTTGCGTTGAAATATTCAGGTACACTTTTAGCAAGTTCGGAAAGCTTTTTTCCGCCAGCAAGGATCTCAAGGATTTTGGCACAGGCCACTGCTCCGTCTCTACAATACTGATGTCTGGGGAAGATCAGGCCCCCGTTGCCCTCGCCCCCGAAGACTGCATTTACTTCCATCATCTTTCGGGCAACATTGATGGAGCCGACAGCAGTCCAGTATAGTTCGACTCCTGCATCCTTTGCGACATCGGCCATGCGTTGAGAAGAACTAACTGGAGTTACTATAGGGCCTTTTTCATTTTCGAGAATATATTTCGCCATCATAGCAAGCAGGATTTCCTCATTTATGAATTCCCCATTTTCGTCTATAAAGACTATTCTATCCGCATCCCCGTCATGAGCTGCTCCCATGTCAGCACCTGTCATTTTTACAAGTTTAGAAAGTTCGGTTAGGGCTTCAGGTGCGGGTTCGGGGTTCCGCCAGGGGAAAGTTCCGTCAGGCTGAGCTCCAAGTGTGAGCACCTGGCAGCCCAGCTCACTGAGCAAGAATGGAAGAGTAAGGGAACCTGCTCCGCAACCTGTATCAATAACTACCTTGAATCTGCGGTTGCGGATGATTTCGGCATCTACTGAATTGATTACGTTCTTAAGATAGTATTCGTTTACTCCAGGGTCGGTTTTGAAGCTGCCTGTTTTTTCCCAGGATACGAGGGCATATTTCCCTGAATAATAAATTTTTTCTATTTCTTTTTCTCCGTCCCTGGGAAACTCCGAGCCGTCCCCGGCAATAAATTTGATTCCATTATATTCTCTGGGATTATGGGATGCAGTAATAACGATTCCGGCATCGGCATAGTCGCGCACATAATACTGGATAGAAGGAGTGGGAACAATTCCCACATCAATTACATTCAGGCCTGTTGAAAGAGCCCCGGCGATTGCAGCTGACTTCAGCATCTGGCCCGAGATTCGGGTATCACAGCCTATAGCAACCGTGCCTTTCGAACCCATGTATGTACCAAGGCTTCTGGCTAAATTGACTGCCAGTTCTGGATTCAGGTATTCATTAGCTATACCACGTACACCGTTCGTTCCGAATAATGCCATATAAGATCTCCATCTTTGTGATTAAGTGAAAGTTGTACCATTTCGGCAAGCTCTTTAATTAGAGTTATTATTGTAAACAGAGCTCTGGTACAAAATAGAGCTCTCATGATAAAAATGTTTAGGGCGATTCTTAACATACTGCTATTTTGAGAATATTCTAAATATCAAAACTAATTCCCACTGAAGTCACTTATAGACCTCTCTTTTCGAGATGTAAAGCTTCTGACTATAAGGTTGGCAAATACATATATCTTATTAGCCGAAAATCCGATAGTAATGGCGGTTGAAAAGATCGAAATGATAAAAGAGGCTATAAAAGCCAGAGGAAATGCAGTCATTGCTTTTTCGGGTGGAGTGGACAGTACGACTCTTGCGGCCCTTGCCTTTGAGGTACTTGGAGAAAAAGCCCTTGCCGTAACTATAGACTCCCCATTTTTTCCCAGGCAGCAGCTGGATACAGCTGTCCAGACAGCCTGTGAAATCGGAATTCAGCACAAAGTTCTCCAATTCTCTCCGATGGATGTTCCCTATTTCTCCGCAAATACGGTAAACAGGTGCTATTTTTGTAAAAAAGCTCTGCTTGAAACTTTAATAGGGTTTGCGGAAAAAATGGGATACAATGTTGTGCTTGAAGGCACAAATTCCTCTGAAATACACGGGGAAAACCGTCCGGGATACAGGGCAGTTCAGGAAGCCGGTGAAAAGGTTTTTTCTCCTTTCGTAGAGTTGAATGTAACAAAAGAAGAAATCAGGAAGATTGCTTCGGACTTATCCCTTTCAGCAGCTAACAGGCCATCTGCAGCGTGCCTTGCCACCCGTATTCCTTACGGACAGCCCATAACTGCCGAGGCCCTCCAGAAACTCGAAAAAGCCGAAGAATATCTCTTTTCCCTGGGGTTTACCCAGTTCAGGGTCAGGATACATGAGAATCTCGCACGAATAGAAATAATTCAAACGGAATTAGAGAACGCTTTCCGGAAAAGAGAAGAAATTTCCAGATATCTAAAATCTCTGGGTTTTGATTACGTAACCCTTGATCTTGAAGGTTTTCGGAGTGGTAGCATGGACGAACCTTATATCCGGAAGAAAGTCTGATGAGCCAGAAAAACTACTTAAGAAAAGACATGACAGAAATTCTCATCCGAAAAGCCAGAAAATCAGACCTGCTGGCAATTCAGAAGCTTTTATCTACTTACTTTCTTGATATGGAAGAGCTTGAGCCAGAAAACTTCGTGCTGGCTGAGATCGATGGGAAAATTATAGGGTGCGCTGCCATTATAAAGTCCGAATCCCAGGGAATAGATTTTCTGGAGATTCATTCTATTGCAGTCCATCCGAACTTCCGGGGAAAAAAGATTGGAACCAGGCTTATTAAGTATCTTCTGACAACAATTGACGATCCAGCCTGCGATTTATATGTGAGGACGACTGCTCCTGGCTTTTTTGAAAAACTGAATTTTACAAAAATAGAAAATTCCGAGAAGTTATTTCTCTGGGAAGATTGCAAAAATTGTGAGCATCTTGATAAATGCACGCAGCATGCGATGAAATATTCTTACAATTCTAGTTTTCGATCAACAATTTGTTTCCACTCCAATGTCTTCAGATCAGAAATTGGCATCCCGCATTTATATAATAGGGAAAAATAAGAGACTGGATCATTTTCTGAACTTTCGATTGGTGGATTGCAACTGCAAGCGGAATCAATGCTAAATTTTGACGATCCCAGAAGATATTAAAAAGTCTCGAAAATAAGCTTTAAGCAGAACCTGATCGTTCCGTGAGTTGTTTAAAATAGTAGGCACAAGACTCTTCTACATTTTCCCAAAATTGGAGAATATACTTGTTTTTCAGATTTGATCAATGACTCACGGACACGACCAAGAACCTTAAGGTTAACGAAACATTATTTTACAAAAAAGCATAATGAAGCAGTTTATGCTCACCCTTGGGATAGTAAATACCTACGATAAGATCAAAGTTCTCGATGCTCACTACCGTGCGATTGCAAGAGCTGCTCCAATCTGCCACGCTTTTGGATTTCACCTTGCCCTTTATGACTTCCCTTTCAAAATGACTGCGGAAGAACTGGTGGCTTTCGTTATGGAAAAAACCACTATAGGGGAATCGGGAAGTTACCTCAAAACTCTTTATGAAACAAACCACCTGTCGGTATCCGACCTCCCAAAGAAAGGGTTTCCATCTCAGTTTGGGGAAATCGTAATTACTACCTCAAAACCGGACCCGAAAAGGCAGGTTCTACCAGTGAAGATTGCTGAGGAAGCCCTCAGAAATCGCTCATTTCTTTTCCTTGTGGGCCTAGGGCACAAAGGGCTCCCCAAAGAGCTCTTCGAGAGAGGGAAATACCATCTTGATATTACCTGCAAAGGGCTTTCTCTGGAGACCTGTACTGCGATAGGAGCGATCCCGGCCAATCTGTCTGGTCTCATGACAAAAATAGAAGCTAAAAAGTAAACTTTGAGCTTAAGCTCCAAACTCAAACGCCAAAAGCATTCCTAATTATTCATTGAAAAAATTTGATGAATCTAAAAAAAATTTTCCGGAACAAATATATATTACATTTGACAATTAATATAATGTTGTGGGTAAGAACAACGCTTGTTGCGCTGTTATGGGGTTTGTAGCCAGCAGGACACAGAATTTGAACCTGTATTTTAGAGCTCCTATCCAGAAGAAGTGGAAGTTCTAACCTGAAAGCAGGAATTCATATCCTGAAAGGCTTTGAGTTCTGGGTTTCATCTCAGAAATCCATTGAAGGTTAAGAACTCTAACCTGAAATCAGCGACTTGTATCCGAAAAGGCTGAAAATTTGACCTTAATTACAGGGCTCGTATCCAGAGGGAATGATTCTACTCGCAGATAAGCGCAAGAAGAGTTCTGGGTTTCATCTCAGAAATCCATGGAAGAATTAAGAACTCTAACCTGAAATCAGCGACTTGTATCCGAAAAGGCTGAAAATTTGACCTTAATTACAGGGCTCGTATCCAGAGGGAATGATTCTAACTCGCAGATAAGCGCAAGAAGAGTTCTGGATTTCATCTCAGAAATCCATTGAAGGCTTAAGAACTCTAACCTGAACTCAGTGACTTGTATCCGAAAAGGCTGAAAATTTGACCTTAATTACAGGGCTCGTATCCAGAGGGAATGATTCTACTCGCAGATAAGCGCAAGAAGAGTTCTGGGTTTCATCTCAGAAATCCATGGAAGAATTAAGAACTCTAACCTGAAATCAGCGACTTGTATCCGAAAAGGCTGAAAATTTGACCTTAATTACAGGGCTCGTATCCAGAGGGAATGATTCTAACTCGCAGATAAGCGTAGCTAACCAGCATATAAGCGCAAGCTAACCCACAGATAGCTTAAGCATTGAAGAGACAGGAGGAAAATTATGAGTAAATTAAATCACGAATACAGAAAAAGAAACGAATATGAATATACACGCCACGAAGACGGTTATCACACCGTTGTAAAAGGTTGTACTGACAGCCTAAACTCAGATGAATTAGACCTTTACCGCTATATGATAGGCGGAATGCAGGGTAAATAAAATAACCTGCACAAACTTTTTTTATTTCTCGTTCCTAAAAAGAAGCATGTACGATGTATATGCGGTCCGCGAAGATTTTCCTGTTTTAAAAGAAGTCGTATATCTTGACAACACAGCGACTACTCAAACTCCAATACCTGCAGTTGAAGCCATGGTAGATTATTTTTACAGGTATGCTGGAAATCACGGAAGAGGGGCACACCGCCTGGCCCGGGAGACCACAAACCACTATGAGGACGCAAGGGAAACAGTTGCTCGCTTTCTAAGCGCAGAGCCTTCAAAGACCATTTTAACGAAAAATACGACTGAGGGAATCAATCTTATTGCAAATAGCTATCCCTGGGAGGCAGGAGACCACATTGTCACAACTCTGCTCGAGCACCATTCAAATCTCCTGCCCTGGCTGCGTTTGCAGAAGAAAGGGGTTAATGTCACGGTTGTAAACCCGGACAGCATGGGTATAATCGACATTTCTACGATAGAGAATGCCTTTACTGAAAAAACAAAACTTGTTGCCATAACCCAGATTTCAAATGTTTTCGGTTCCATCCAGGATGTAAAAGGCGTCACGAAAATTGCCCACAGAAACGGCATAAAAGTCCTGATTGACGGTGCCCAATCTGCAGGACATATGCCAGTCAATCTTAAAGACCTTGATTGTGACTTTTTTGCAACTGCCGGACACAAGGGACTGCTTGGACCACAGGGAACTGGCGTGCTTTACATTAAAGAACCTGAAATGCTCGAAAGTGCTTCAGTAGGAGGAGGCACTGTTTCGGAAGCCTCCGGATATACCTATGTGCTGGAACCTTCTCCAGCTTGTTTTGAAGCAGGCACTCCAAATATTCCTGGAGTGATAGGACTAGGAAGAGCAGTAGAGTATGTGGAGAAAATAGGAGTTTCAGAGATCGAAAAATATGAAATAAAACTCTCAAGAGAAGCTGCAAAAAGGCTCTCAGAACTCGAGCATGTGGAAGTTTACGGGCCTGAAGACAGGATCGGAATCGTACCCTTCAATGTAAAAGGACTTCATGCCCATGATGTTGCCCTTATCCTTGACCAGACCAGAAAAATATGCGTTCGTAGCGGGCATCACTGTGCAATCCCAATTACTCGCTTCCTGAAAGTGGATGGTACCGTAAGAGCTTCTTTCGCGCTATACAATACAAGAGAAGAAGTGGATCTGCTGGTAAACGCAGTTTCTGGGCTCAAGGCACTTGTTTCCTGAAGGATAGCTAAAGCTGTAACAAATTTTTTAATATTATACATTCTTTTTTAAGCGTGCTTCTTAATTTTTTTAGATTGTTATTAATACAGGAGACTACATATTATGTAGATGCCGAATCGAATTTTAAAAAATTTAAACTCCTATGGAGAGTAACTAATGGAACGAATAACGAGCGGGATAGAATCTCTGGACTTACTTCTTGGCGGCGGTTACCCAAAAGGAAAAGGTATTCTTGTCACAGGGCCTACAGGTTCAGGAAAGACATAATGGGGATACATTTCCTGCACAGCAACTTCTCCGAAGGAAAAAATGGTATCCTCTTAAAATTCGAAGGTAAAAGCAAATTTCTTAAAATCTTTCTAAAAAATCATTGATACAATCACAGGTAAAATATAAT
>MCHG01000249.1_pt1 | contig 22922 bp, 16 predicted proteins | sample 787351 | NCBI WGS metagenome assembly MCHG01 (sample SAMN05430296, study PRJNA330682) | permafrost metagenome | biome: Cold desert; feature: permafrost; material: soil; isolation source: enrichment culture inoculated with soil incubated with H2/CO2 at 20 degrees... ... | reverse complement strand
GATGTTTTTTGTAAAACAACTACCAACCAGAATTAACCGAACCGACAAAATCCTCGTCAGACAGGAAAAAACTCCTGGCTCCATTAAAAGATGAAAGAGATTCGTAATCAACCCACACAATTGCTTTGTGTGAGGGATACATATAAGACGTTTCTTGTATATATAGCTTTGTATTACCGCCCCACACATTTTTGAGTTATGTGAGGACAATATACTATGCTTTTCTTGTATATAAATGTTCTCCCGCGAAGGAGATTGAACAAATTTGAAAGAGGGAAATAGAGTAGTTAAAAAGATTTCAAAAGAGTTGTACTTTCGAATCCTTAACTTTGTCCGTTTTATGAGCCGTTGTTTTAGCAAACAACGCCTTCAGGCACCATCTGATTTCGTTTTTCAGATTCCGTTTTTCGGCACCTTTTAAACTTCGTTTTTCAAGTCCCGTTTTTCAAGTCTCGTTTTTTACCTCTTAGATGTCTTGTGACACCCTAGAAGCAACCCTAGAATAGGGCATCTAGTATAAATAATTTTCCTCACCCGAAGCTCGAAAAGTTAAATTTCAGTAAAGCATTCACAAACGCACATGGTATTTATATACCAGAAATGAACATCCTTATAGGTGATTACTATGACTGTAAGAACCGAAAGAAGGGATCGATTTTTACATCGAACCCATGCAGAATAAAACAGTAACTATTTTTGACACAACACTGCGTGACGGAGAACAAACCCCCGGGGTATCCCTGACTTCTACACAGAAGCTGGAAATTGCCCGTCAACTTGACAAACTCGGGGTAGACATAATAGAAGCTGGATTTCCCATCTCCTCAGAAGGAGATAAAGAATCCGTAAAATCGATTTCTAATGCCGGGCTGGACGCTGTAGTCTGTGGACTTGCTCGTGTATTGAAAAAAGATATCGATGCCTGTTTTGAAAGCGACGTTGGCCTTGTGCATACTTTCGTCCCTACCTCAGATGTACAAAGGATATATACTATCAAAAAAAGCCAGGACGAAGTCATCCAACTGGCTGTGGAAGCTGTCCAGTACATCAAAGATCACGGACTGAAGTGCATGTTTTCTGCAATGGACGCTACAAGGACTGATCCTGAGTATCTAATGAAGGTTTTCAAGGCGGTCCAGGAAGCAGGGTGCGATATCATTAACGTACCAGATACCGTTGGGATTATGGTTCCGTCCGCGATGTACAGGCAGATAAAGGACATCGCAGCCGAAATAACAATTCCCATCGATGTGCATTGCCATAATGATTTCGGGCTTGCGGTAGCAAACAGCCTCATGGCCATCGAGGCAGGCGCATCCCAGGCACAGGTCACGATAAATGGGATAGGAGAGAGAGCAGGAAATGCCGACCTTTCCCAGACAGTCATGAGCCTTAAGGCAATTTACGGGGCAAAAACGAATATTCGGACAGAATACCTTGTAGAAAGCTCGAAAATGGTTGAAAACTATACTGGAATCAGGCTTCCTCCAAACACTCCTGTGGTCGGCCAAAATGCTTTTTCCCACGAATCGGGAATCCACAGCCAGGGAGTGCTTGAGAGATCCGATACTTTCGAACCTGGGATAATGACTCCGGAAATGGTAGGTCACAGACGGCGTATTGTCCTCGGCAAACATACAGGCAAACATGCAGTCAAGCAGTCCCTGGAATCTGCCGGAATAATAAGCAATGATAAGCAACTCGATGAAATTGTTTCCAGAATCAAAGAGATTGCAAACAAAGGCAAACAAATAACCGATGCCGACCTTTATGCGGTTGCTTCCGCAGTACTTGGAAAAGCAAGTTCCGATGAGGAACTGATCAAACTCAAAGAAGTATCCGTAATGACCGGAAATCTCCTCACGCCCACAGCCGTTGTTAAGGCAGAAATCGATGGCAAAGAAGTTATTGCAGCAAGAGTTGGGGTTGGCCCAGTAGATGCAGCCCTTAATGCCGTAAGGGACATCCTCGGAGAGACTAACCACTTCAAGCTCCAGGATTTCAGAATTGATGCCATTACCGGAGGAGCAGATGCCCTTGCAGATGTATACATAGGTCTCGAAAACGAACAGGGTAGAATTGTAACTGCGAGATCCGCAAACCCGGATATAGTAATGGCCTCTGTAGAAGCCCTTGTGAACGCCATGAACCTGCTGTATAAAAAAGAAGCAAAAAGATAAAACTGACAGAACTAATATGAAACTGACAGAACTGGCTAAAAGAACCCGAAGACTATAGTCCGAAGTATAGTCCAAAGTATAGTTCATAGTACAGTTAAAAGACAAAAGGTAGGATAAGGATTAGTGCCTATTCGTTTTTCAGGTTTGTATTCCCAAATAACGTATAAAAAGTAAAATAAAATGAGATGGAATACAAATCCATGCCTTATCCAATTATTGATTCTCACTGTCACCTTGATTTTCCTAAATTCAACCGCGATCGGGAAGAGACTATTCTCCGAGCCAGGGATGCAGGAGTTGTCGGAATGATCAATTCCGGAATTTCCCTTAAGGGCAACTGCATGAGTCTTGAACTTGCGGAAAAGTATGGAGATATTCATGCAACACTTGGCCTGAGCCCTGATATTGGCAGGGAAGGCGATGATAAAGAAATAAATGCTATCCTTGCCCAGATTGAAGCTAATGCAGAAAAAGCAGCAGGTATTGGGGAAGCAGGCCTGGATTTTCAGGACTGCAAAACAAATGAGGAACGTGAAAAGCAGACAGCGTCATTCGAAAAAGTAATCGAGCTTGCAAAAGATCTGGACAAACCCCTTGTGGTGCACGCCCGGCTGGCTGAAGCTGAAGTTCTGAAACTAATAAAGGGTGTAGATACAGTTATCTACCACTGTTACAGCGGCTCTGTTGAGACAATGCGGGAAATAGTGGATATGGGATACTACATTTCCCTGGCAACTCTTGTCTGTTTTTCCGAGCATCATCAGGTTCTCGCAACCGAGGTGCCACCTGAAAACTTGCTTCTGGAAACCGACAGTCCCTATCTTTCTTCACGCAAAGGCAGAAACGAACCTGCCTTTATAGTGGATTCAATTCCTGCGGTAGCGCAACTTAAGGATATGGAGCCGGCAGAGATTGCTAAATTAGCTACTGAAAACGCGCGCAGGGCTTTTAACATCTGAAATTCTCAGACTTACGCATTAAAGACAAAGTAATCGATGAAAAGAATGCAAAAAAGTGTAAGGAAAAAGTAAGAAAGAAATGAAAAAAGGATAGAGGAAAATAGGAATAAAGGAGGAAAAAAGATGGAAGTCCGGTATATTTGCCCTACAGCTTACGATTCCAGTGTCTATCTGGTAAATGGGAAAGTTCTGATCGATGCGGGCATGAATAGTGACCTGATCATTAAACAACTGGAAAAATACATCAAGCTTACAGATTTGGAGCTCATTATTCTGACTCACTGCCATTACGACCATACAGCTGCAGCAGCAGCAATTGCAGAAAAGAGCGGTGCAGAAGTAGGAGTGCACAAAGCCGACCTGGAAGGCGTAAACGATGAATACCTTAGTGTATCCGTGCTCTTCGGAAACAGTGCACCTGCTGTCAAGCCCACAATTACATATGAAGAAGGGGACAAAATTGCCATAGGAAATGGGGAATACCTTGAAGTGATTCATACTCCAGGCCATTCGATGGGGAGTATCTGCCTCTATGAAACAGTCTCAAAAAGTCTCTTCTCTGGGGACACTGTATTTCCGGGTGGAGGGTTTGGAAGAATGGATTTTGAAGGTTCAGAACCCGACAAAATGCTTGGCTCAGTTGAAAAACTCACAAAACTAGATGTGAAGAACCTATATTCTGGACATGGAGCCCCTACGGACAGGGATGGAAACAACCAGATTATGGCCTCATACACGATGTTAAAAATGATGATGGGAGTATAAAAAAGATATAGGGAACCCTGAAAAGACAGCTCGGGTATGAAAATAACTCTAGTACCTGTCTAACTGGGAATCGAGAAAAATGAGGAGCTCGAAAACAGATTATGGCGAAAGACACAGCATTTCCGAAAAAAAACAAAAAATCCAGCATAGAAAAATCGGATAAAGAAAAGTCAGGCAGAAAAACCGGCTTTTTTGCCCCAAAAAAAGCAGAGGCGGGACTCGAAGCAAGAGACGAATTGGAATCAGGAGCGAAGCCCAGGAAAAAATCCGAACAGGCAAATGTAAAACCCCCGGTAGAAACAAGGGAAAAGCAGGAAAAAAGAGAAAAGAAGTCCGAAAAACACGTTTCTTCACGCATACCTGCATCAGAATTCCTTCCAATGACTCCTGAGGAAGTAAAAGCCCGAGGCTGGAAGGAACTTGACATTATTCTTGTCACCGGAGATGCCTATGTGGACCATTCCAGTTTCGGGACTGCAATCATTGGAAGAGTTCTTGAAGATGCTGGCTTCCTGGTTGGCATCATTGCCCAGCCCAGATGGGATAATTCAGAGGACTTCAGGAAACTTGGAAAGCCCAGGCTTTTCTTTTCATTAAGCGCTGGAAACACTGACTCCATGGTCAGCAACCTTACTCCAGGTCTGAAACCGCGGGATAAGGATGTTTATTCTCCTGGGGGCAAAGCAGGACTTCGCCCAAGTCGAGCTGTGATTATTTACTCTAATAAAATAAAAGAAGCCTTTCCCGGGGTGCCAATTGTACTGGGGGGCATTGAGGCTTCCCTGCGGCGTTTAGCACATTACGATTATCTATCGGATAAGGTTAGGCAATCAATTCTGGCTGATGCACCTGCAGATCTCGTTATTTACGGTATGGGAGAACTTCAAATTGTAGAGCTTGCAAGAAGGTTGCAGGCAGGGGAAGATATCAGGGAGATCAGGGGCATTCCGGGCACGGCCTGGAAGATGGAAGTTAAAGCCTGGAAAGAACTCAAAGAAAGAGTCAAAGAGAAGGATAAACAAGAGAAGGATAAACAAGAGAAGGACAAACAAGAGAAGGACAAACAAGAGAAGAACAAACAAGAGAAGGATAAACAACAGGATATATACAAAGAGAAAGATTTCGAAGTATGTGAAAAAGCATCAGAATTTTTCAAGGATTATGTTGAAATTCCTTCTTTTTCAGACGTTTCTCAGGATAAAGAAGCTTTTGCAAAGGCTTTTTGCATGCATTTCCTGGAACATAACCCTGTTACTGGAAAAGGTGTTGTCCAGCCTCACCCAAAAACTGTCATCGTGCAGAACAGGCCTATGCGGCTTCTGACAGAAGCTGAAATGGATCATGTATACGAGCTGCCTTTCACGGGCGAGGCTCACCCCTCCTATAAAGAACCTGTCCCTGCCCTGGAAATGGTAAAGTTATCCCTGACAACGCACAGGGGCTGCTTTGGAGGCTGTGCCTTTTGCGCCATTACACAGCATCAGGGGCGCATGATTGCAAGCCGCAGTATTGAGTCAGTCCTGCGTGAGGCAAAAAAACTTACACGAAAGCCAGACTTCAAAGGCATTATAAACGGAGTCGGCGGTCCAAGTGCCAACATGTACGGAATGGAATGTAAAACCTGGGGGAAGAAAGGAGTCTGTCTCGACAAATCCTGCCTTTACCCTCGAATTTGCCCTGCTCTGAATACTAGCCACAAAAAGCTGCTCGAACTCATGCGCCGCCTGCGCGAACTTCCAGGAGTCAAGCAGGTATTCACAGGCTACGGAGTGCGCTACGACCTGGCTCTTGAGGATAACGAATACCTCGAAGAACTTTGCGCCCACCATATCAGCGGACAACTGCGGATCGCACCTGAACATTTCTCAAAAAGGGTCACGAATGCAATGTGCAAACCAGGAAGGGAAACCTACGAAAAATTCGCCGGAGAATTTGCTGGCCTCAACAGAAAATACGGCAAAGAACAGTATATTGTAAACTACCTGATGTCAGGGCATCCGGGCTGCACTCTTGAAGATATGATCGAAATGGCAGAATATGTGCGAGACCATGGAGGCTATACAGAACAGGTACAGGACTTTACCCCAACCCCTATGACAGTAGCGACCTGCATGTATTATACAGGGCTTGATCCTTTCACAGGCAAAAAAATGTATGTTGCAAAAAACAAAAAAGAAAAAGCAATGCAGAGAGCCCTTATGCACTACAGGAGCCCTGCAAATTACGAACTTGTGTATGAAGCTCTGGAAAAGGCAGGAAGACTCGATCTTGTGGGAAACGCCCATAATTGCTTGATAAGAAGAAAAGGGAGTTAAAGATTTGCGAGGTCTCAAATTCTTAGAATATCGTAATTATATTTCGAAATTTTGGAACTATCTAATGACAGATCTTTATTATTGGAGAGCCTGATCTTCTTTCATAATCCCTGACATTCGCGCACGAAAGACCTCAGTTTTCCGCTTACCTGCCCACAGTAGGTATTCAGAGACCTTTCTTTGATCTCAATTACCAGGTTTGCCTCCCCGTCCCAGCTAAAGTGGGCAACTATTCCATTTCCTTCAAGCACTCCGGAATTTCCAGATGAAATTCCGACCCCATAGTTCTGGAGTTTTTTCTTCATACAGGAAAACACTTCAGGAGTCACATTTTTAAACCGAATCCCCTGGCAGCCTTCAGCATCCAGTTTTCTTTCGCCCATATTCTTAATCCCGAACTTTTCCTCACGAACCATTGCATTCTACTACGAATTGTTTTAATTTAGATGCTGCAATCTCACAGCTGACGAAAAAAGGCCTTTCCTTGATTGTAATGGTGAGAGCCGACTCTTCATCCCATTCGAAATTCGCCATAATTCCCGCCCCTGAAAGCTCTCCTTTGTTCCCGGGCGGGACATGGATACCATAGTCCTGAAGCTTCTTTTTCATACATTTGAACGTATCAGGCGAAACGTTACGAAACGTTATTGGTTTGCAGCTCACGATTCTGTTCTCCTAAACTATCTCAAAGCTTATGTCAGCCGTAAAATTTAGTAACAAGCAGGTTGTCTCAAAACTAAACTTGATCCTACAATTGGATGACGGGCAATGTTGGAGTTAAATTCGTTAGAAGTTTTTCCGAAATTCAGATACAAATTGACCTTAGTGTAGAAATGTCTTGAGTTTTGAGACCGCTTGAACAAGAATCATTTTCCAGAAATAAAAATATGTTGTTAAAATATGCTGTTGATAAAACACCGAAGTTTACTAATGTGCGACCGGAAAGATAAAATTACTCCTCTGGAGTGGAAAATAGAATGAATTGAGCTATACAAAGTTTACTCACAGTAAGAATCAACTGAGAAACAAGTAGCTAAATTCACAAATATCTAAACCTCTAAGCAACTAAATTATTCCATTGCCATTGCCACGAGTTCTACAATATCGATGACCTCGATATCGCCGCCTGCGTCTCTGAGGTTTCTCACACAAAGAGGACAGGAGGTAACGATATAGTCCACACATTCTGGTACGTCTTCAAGCCTATTTCGGGCAAGCTCGAGAGAAATATCCGGATATCCTATCCTGACCCCACCTCCGCCGCCGCAGCAGCGGGAGTTTTCTTTGATATTTTTCATTTCTTTGAGTGTGCAGATCGCCTGGATAACTTTCCTTGGAGCTTCGTAGATTTTATTGTGCCTGCCCAGGTGGCAGGGATCATGGTAGGTGACTGTAAGGTCAAGTTTCTTCAGCTTGAGTTCATCCAGATGCTCGGCAAGGAACTCGGGGAGGCTGATGACGTGGAGTTCTTCGGGATAATTATTCTTGAGAGTGGTATAACAGCCGGCACAGCTCGTGATAATCGTGTGGGCTCCTACCTTCCTGATCTGCTCAAGATTACGCTTCATAACCTTTTCTGCGTCCTCCCTGAATCCAGTACGCAGAAGGGGAGAAGCACAGCATTGCTCATCCGGAAGGAGAGTTACTCCGAAGCGCTGCAGAACCTTAAATGTTTTTTCCGCAAATTCCGGATAGCGGTAAGAGTCGAAACAGCCTACGAAATAAACATAATCTGACTTCTCAGGAAGCTGCGAACGCTCTGTCTCGGAAAGCCAGTGTGTGCGGTCTTTTGCTTCTCCAAAGGAGTTTCCGCTAGTTATGACTGAGGCCCTGAGTTTTTCCTGGACTTCAGTTGTAATGCCGCATTTAACCAGTTGGGCACGGGCAGCTTCCACAACTTCTGGTGGGTTCACTCCTGCAGGACATTTGGCAGCGCAGATCCTACAGGTTGTACAGGAAGCCAGACTTGGGAGAACATCTTCTGAAGGGTGTCTGCCCTCGAGAAGGCTTTTGATTATAAGCATTCGGCCGCGTGTGTTAGCAGACTCCCAGCCTACTACATTAAAGACAGGACAAACCGAACGGCAGGTTCCGCACTGCACACATTTGTAAACTGACCTGCGGTCAAGTTCAAAGGGCTGATTTTTGCCTTTCATTTCACTTATTTCGCTTTTATCCAGCTCTTTTGCCCGCTTGATTTCCCTTTTTTCTTTGTTTTTCACGGTTTTCACAACCCCAATTTACCCGGATTCAGTATACCTTTCGGGTCAAGGGCTTTTTTGATTGCACGCATGACCTCAAAGGCAGGTCCCCACTGGGCTTTCATATACTCAGCCCTGGCTGCACCTATACCATGCTCGGAACTGACAGTACCTCCGAGCTCGATTGCTGTCCTGTGAATCAGATCTGCGACTTGATTCAGGCGGTCCCACTCGTCTTTATTCAGAACATCAATGAAAAGGGCAAGGTGCAGATTTCCATCCCCTATATGCCCGTATTTCATAGCATGCAGGTTGAATTTTTCAGAAATTTCCTGTGCTCTTTTTAGCAGTTCTGGAATCTTTTTTATAGGAACTCCCACGTCTTCTCCGACATAAATACGGGTCTTTGTAGGGTCCAGGCGGGAAACTGCGGCTCCTACAAGCTTTCTCGCGGCCCAGATATCTGCCATTTCTTTTTCACTTTCTGCAAGCTTTATGGAAAGAGCCAGAGGCGAGCAAACCTCAATTATCTGCTCTGCAGCTTCACGTGCCGAATTTTCAGTGCCATCCACCTCGAAGAGAAGAACATCACCTTCTGAAGGGAGCACAAGCTTCGGGTCGTAGCGTTTGAGAACCTGGAGGGAAACTCTGTCCAGAATCTCGCAGGCTGAGGGAATAACCCCGTTTGAAAAAGTCTTTACAACTGCCTGCCCTGCAATTTCTGCATTTTCAAAGGAAGCTATGACCAGTTTGCGGGTTTTCGGGAGAGGAGCTATTTTCAGGCCCGCTTTCGTGACGATCCCTAGTGTGCCCTCAGACCCTATAATAAGCTGGGTCAGATCATAGCCTGCAGCGGATTTCAGCATTTTTGAGCCGGTGTGGATGACTGTCCCATCCGCAAGAACCACTTCCAGGTCGCGAACATAGTTTCTGGTAGTGCCGTATTTAACACAGCGCATTCCACTTGCATTGTAAGCTATCATGCCCCCGATAGTGCACATTGCAGAACTGCCAGGATTGGGAGGAAAGAAAAAGCCATACGGTATTAGTGCGTCATTAAGAGCATCCTGAATAATTCCAGGCTCCACAACTACCTGGATGTTGTCAATATCGATTTCAAGAATTCGATTCATGCCCGACATATCCAGTACGATGCCTCCTCTGACGGGAACCGCACCGCCTGCAAGTCCGGTGCCTGCTCCCCTTGCAGTCACAGGTATTTCATTCTCATAGGCGAGCTTGACAATACGGCTTACCTCGTCGGTGCTTTTCGGGCGTACTACGTAATCAGGCGTCCCTTTGACCTGGGATGCATCAGAAGAATAACAATAAAGTTCCGAAGGCGAGACCGAGAGCCGTAAGCCGACGATTTTTCGAAGTTCTGTAGTTATATCCATTATAGACCTCTAATTAAAATCAGATGTGAAAAATAGAATTTCTGTCACGGCTGGAGACAGATAAATGAGAGATAAGTTGCAGCACAGTTGCAGCACGTAATCAATATTAATAATATATAAAAATATATCACCCTTCTTCTTCCTGGAAAGACATTTAAAAGATAAGCATAATCGAGAGAGCTCTTCAGGTTTAAAGAAATCAGACAGAAAGAAGAAACTCTCAGGATTAGTGCAGGACAAACCTTTACATCCTGATAGACATAAGAGGACAAATATGACACAGTACTTTGAGATAGAACAGAGAGATGGGGCAGCCAGGATCGGGAAACTCCTGCTTTCTCCAGAAATTCGTACACCCTGCATTCTAAGTACTGCAGAGCTCGGAAACCTTGAAAGTCCTGGCCCTGTTGTCGATGCAGGTAGCTCCTGGGGTGTCGAATCTCAGGCAGCGCTTGAAGCCCGCGTAAAACAAATCCGGGAAAAAGCAGGAAACGGGACTCTGATAATCCTGCCGCACCAGGCTTATCCCCCTTATATCTCAGCCGATTCAAGAGGAAAAACGAAAACATTTACCACTAACGATGGCGAAAAAACGGACGGCCCAACAGGTTCCATTCTCAGAGCAGAAGGAGAGATTCTGGAAAGTGACCTTTATATAATGGAAGGGGCAGGAACCCTTGAAAACAATGCTCGAAAGTTTCTCGAAACCCTTCTTGAGCTGAAAGACCGCATCCCTCCAGATACGGCTTTATATGCTCCAAACCTTGCGCTTCCTGAAAATGTAGCAATGCTGGCCTATCTTGGAATCGATGTTCTGGATGATACGAGGGCAGAAATTGCAGCTTATTCAGACATCTATTTGACAGCTTCAGGCAGTTTTTATCTTGACTCCTTGGCAGAGTTTCCCTGCAGGTGCAGGGTATGTGCTTCTGCCAGGCCCTCAGAGCTACGAAACCTCCCGAAAATCGATAGAGCAAAATTTATTACAGCCCATAACAGGGATGCTCTCGAGGCAGAGCTTTCCCTTGTCCGGGAAAGAATACGGGCAGGAACATTGAGGGAATACGTTGAAGGCCAGTGCAGGGTCAGACCCTGGCTCACAGCCCTGCTTCGCCTCGGGGATTTCGAATATTCTTACCTTGAGGAAAAAGTTCCTGCTTTCCGGAAAAACCAGCTCCTTGCAGATACTTCCGAAGCCCTATCCCGAATAGAAGTAGCAAGGTTTGCGCAGCGCGTACAGGAAAGGTATACACCTCCTGACCTTGATGTCCTCCTGCTCCTCCCATGTGCTGCAAGAAAACCCTATTCAACCTCTCAATCCCATCAGAAATTTATTCTGAGCCTTGGAAACTATCGGAAGTTTGTGCATGAAGTGATATTAACTTCACCTCTTGGGATAGTGCCCAGAGAACTGGAACTGACATATCCTGCAGCCCATTACGACACCGCGGTGACAGGGCACTGGGACGAAGAGGAAAAAGCCTGGGTTTCCAGCTGTCTTGAGGCATATCTCTCAAAATACAAATATAAGGCAGTAGTTGCCCATGTTGAAGGGGCATACAGAGAAATCTGCGAAAGAGTGGCCAGCAAATTGGGAATTGAAATTACATACACTGCAAAAGAAAGTCTTGTGTCTATGGAAGCTCTTTCAAATCTGAAGAGCATTATTGAATCCCTTTGCGCAGCCGAAGATTTCAGCAAGAAAAGCTTGAATGCGGAAGAGGAGAAAAAGAATTTTCTAAGGGCAATTGCAGGCTATCAGTTCGGAGAAGATGCCAGATTTCTCTTTTCTGAAGAAGCCGGAAAGCTTGTGGTCAAAGGCCGTTTCCCTAAGTACCAGCTCTTTGTCGGGAAAAAGCAGCTTGCGACTTTAGTTCCGCAGTACGGGATGCTTGCTCTTTCTCTCGAGGGGACGGAACTGATGTTAAAAAGTGGAAAATATATAGTAAAAATTGACGATTTTGTCCCGCGTGGTTCAATTCTTGCTCCTGGCGTGCTTCAGGCAGATCCGCAAATTAGGCCTAATGATGAAGTGATTGTTCTTGGAGAGAGCGCCCTTTGTGTAGGTCGAGCCTCGATGAGCGGAAATGAAATGGTAAAATCCAGTAGAGGAGTTGCGGTGGATCTCAGACACGTTAAGAAACTTTGAGCCTGCACGCTAATTCTCAAAATGAGGCTATGCAAGCTTAGGGTTCTAACCTTTGGATTTGATCCTGCCAGTTTGGATCGTAACAGGTTCTGTAACCCATGAGTTATAAATCAGATTTGTTGAATATCTGAACTGGAAGAATCTGTAAGGAAAATTTTCCCTCGAAGAAATAATAAAATGGCAGGAATATATTAGATATTATGATAAGGCATTTTGCACCTGAGGACTTCCAGGAAATAGTCGAAATTGAAAGAGAGGCTTTTTCGGAGCATAACTCCCTGGTGTATATGAGTTTTTACGAAATGGTCGTAGACGGCTTCCTTGTTGCGGAACAGAACGGAAAAGTCGTTGGGTATATCGTAGGCTACCGTTCCGCAGAAAATGAAGGGCATATTTTTTCCGTTGGAGTCAAAGAAGAATACCGGGGAAGAGGGATAGGTACAGAACTGATCCATAAGATCTGCGATATATTTGTTGCAAATGGGCTTAAATACGCAAGATTGGAAGTAAGAAATAGCAATAAAGGAGCGCAAAAATTATACCGATCCATAGGATTCGTACCCTGCTGGACCGAAAAAAAATATTATTCAGATGGGGAAGATGGTATGGTTATGAAAATGCACTTGCATCCATACCGTCTTTTGATCTCAAAACAAAAATATCTCAAACCCTTATTTTCGGACAACGAATTCCTTACCACTTTCAGGGGCCCTATCAGTTACTACCCATGAGCTTGATGACGGAATTAAGAGATTCCCTCATCTGGACTGATCCTTCCTCAAAGATAGGGTCATCCCGGGACATAAGGTTTGCAAGCTCGCCTCCTAAAATAAAAATTGCGCGCTTGTGATCTGCCTTGCTCCGGTGAATGTGGACAGGGCTTATGGATAAAGCCTTGTAGTCATCGAATTCGTGCGTTATTCCGTGCCTTTCAAAGTATCTCTTCATTTGCGCCATATATGTGTGCAATTGTATGAGCTCTTCCTTGTGCATAGCGAACAGACCTACATAATATTACAAGATCAATGTAATATTATCTTAATCCAGATAAAAGAATTGCCCGAGGAAATATAGTTCCTAGTTTACAGTAATAAAGTTTTTCATATAATCTTTATGATAAATAATGAAGGATTATGGAAGAAAGTGTGAAATTTATCATCGTAGTGTGAAATCATGCCAAATAGTAGTGATTCCACACGTCCTGGAAATAAATATTATATAGAAGAGATCAGCCAGACGAGGTTTAACTTTAGAAAGTAAATAAAGGATGCAAGAATATTAATTTTAGAAAATCGATAGGGAAAGATATAGTCGCATCTGAAAGATTCGCACATTAATAAAAAAATTAAAGGTTTCGAAGCCAAAAAGAAACAAAAAAGAAAGAAAAATCTGTAAGAAACAAAAAAGAAATGAAATAAAAATGAAATGAGTAAAAAAATGAATAAAAATGAAGGAAGTAAAAGACCTCTCAGAGCATACTGGAGGTCAAGATTTCCATATCAACCGGGGCTTTTGCAATGTTACCTATTTTTACACCGATGAGGTTTTTTATCGAATTGCTAGACGCTATATCCACGAGTCTTTGAGTAATTACGCCATCGAAAACCACACTTCGGACGTTATCTTTATAGGACTTCAATCTGCTGGCAAGATCCCTGACTGCAATTTCTTCTATTACTTTGTCCTCAGTATCCAGAATTCTGGCTGTAAGAGTCCCTTTAAGGGCTTCAGCATGAGGTCTGAACCTGATAGCCTCGGGAGAAACAGGAGCTGCCTTTACCGGAGCAGGAGAGACCCTGACAGCCTCACCCCCGGGAACTTTCACGGATGGAACAACCTTATCAGCTTGAGGCTTTCCTCTCGGAACTCTTGAAGCAGGAGCTAGGCCGGCCGAAAATTGGGGTTTTACGGCGACAGATTTTGCCTCGACTTGTTCTGTTATCAAAGGATTCTTTTCAGAGATTTTTTCAAAGGTTTTTTCGGGAACTTTTTCAGGGGTTTTTTCATAAACCCTTTCAGGAGCTTTTTCAAAGGTTTTTTCAGAACCTACCCCTTCCAGCTCTTCTTCCGAAAGCTCCTCTCCGTAAAGGTCTGGCTTTGAGGAGACTCTATGTACCTTAACGCGCTTGTGTAGTTTCTTCTCCGCAACCCTCGGGACAACTTCGGGTGCCCTTATCTTTCTTTTCGGAATCCTTTCCAGCCTGCAGGCTCCTTCCTCGCTCTCCCTTTCCTGAATTCCGTATTTTTCAATTATCTGCTCCACAGGAACCTTCCGTCGAAGGGTTCTGATAATTTCTTTCTGGACAAGATCTTCTACACATTTTCCATCTGGAGCACGAGCAACGTAGTCAATATCTGCCACCTGTAGGAGCTCACGAATGATGAGTTCTCCTCCGCGATCTCCATCCGTAAAAGCAGTTACTGTCTTCTTTTTAGTAAGCTCTGCAACTTCAGGGGGAATGTTTGTTCCACCTACACAAATAGTGTTTTTTATACCGTAGCGGAGTAGGTTCAGGATGTCAGCCCTACCTTCAACAATAATAATGGCATCAGAATTAAGAACGTTCGGCCCACATGGAATTCTGGACTTTCCGTAATAAGTAAGTTCGTCAACCCTTACAGACTGCCTAACTTCATCAGCAAGTTCCTGAGATTCGGGTACGGTCTCATCAAACATTTTGGTGAAAATGAGTTTTGCCCTTTCAATGATCTTCTTGCGCTTTACAGCCCTCACATCTTCTACCTGGAAAACCTCAATTTTGGCGCTGCAAGGTCCCACCCTATCAATTGTCTCAAGAGCTGCGGCAAGAATGGATGTCTCAACTTTATCAAGACTTGAAGGAACAAAGATATTTCCTTTGGTCTTACCCCCTTTAGCAGTAACCATTACCTCGATCCTGCCAATCCTACCGGTCTTTTGCAGATCACGCAGATCAAGATCAGCCCCGAGTAATCCCTCGGTCTGGCCAAAGATAGCCCCTACGATATCAGGGCGTTCAATTACCCCATCAGCGTTAATTTTAGAATGAATGATGTACTTTGTAGTATCCGTATTTTGCATGTAAATTCTCCTTGATATTGTGAATGATTTATCGTTAACAATTTTTTAAACTAATTCCCACAGTAAATTGTTTTGGTATTCCCGAACAATTACGATATAATTACTTTTCTGAATTTTGAATCCAAGCAGTTTTCTGATAATACAAACCTACCTCTACTCTGAAAATTCGTAAAGGTTTAGAACATGCAAAAATAGTAAAAATCAGATTTCAAGACCAGTCAGAGATAGTACACCCTTGAAGAGGCAGATTTAAGAATTAAAGATAATTGCGACCGGAAGTATAATTCCGGCTCTGCCCGTAATTCATTATCACCTATGCCAGGAGACTTAATCCGGCAGAATGCCCGGAGTGACCTTATTTGATGGAAGCTTTTATCTTTGAAAGCCAAGTAAAGTGTCAGCCGTGCGTTAGCCTAGCTTAAAGCCCTCTTAGATAGAGATATTCCTGAACTCCGAGCCGGCGCAGCAGACAATAATACCCGCAATGTCTCTGAGACCTTCCAAATATGCCCGAAAATCCTCTTCCTAACATAAGTTTTTATTTATAACCCTGAGATACATTTCAGAGTGAGAAGCCAAATTTAGTGTTTATCATTCAATACCTGATAACTGAATTTTTCAGAAATAACCCCGAAAAGCGGGTAATCCTGGCATGAGCAACTAAAGTGCACCAGACGCCTTATCCCGTAACCAAGGAACTCCCTAACGATAAGTGGTAAAGTAGTAAGTGAAATGTATCAGGTTTATCGATAGCACATTTTGACTTTTATTTCATGGGTGACGATTATGAATTTAAATTTTATATTGAATAATTTTAGCCCTGAGTGGTAACGTATGTAAATCTGAAATTTTTACATTTGCATGCGAATTAGTTACATTAGGTTGTCTTTACGAATTCAGCAATGATGAATGGATGAAGTTGTTAATTTTGATACGACCTGACAGCACAGCTCCCGCCTGCCTTTAAAAGAATTTCGGCAAAACAGGTACCCTGTACGTCACATATTTTAAATCCAGAATGTTTAATGCCGCCAGGACTTAAGAACTTTGTGGTTATTTAAAAAGTTCCATTAAACCCAAGTTATTTATTTCGTACCCGATATCTTTGAGAGAAATAAATTTTCGGAACACCTCTGGGGAAAATTTAGAAATTGTAAAAAAGAATAAACTAGAAAAATTTAGAAAAGTATATATAAAACAAAAGACTTGTAAAAAATTGAACGGGCGAGGCATAGAAACTTTTTTATGTATTAACCCCCCACTCCCAAACTCGCTCGTTCAGCCCCCTTCGCTCGTTCAGCACCTTTAAACTAGCATCAATATTCCTCTGTTCTCAAATGGCTCTTGATTCAGAAAGCTGAAAGCTTTCCGGCCCTTTAAAAACCTATAATAAACGTGAAACACCATTATTAAGAGTATGGAAAGCAATTTCTGCACACAAGATGCTGTAGATGAAAAAGTCCAGAAAGCGGCTGGAATTAAGGAAGAATTTTCGAGCAAAGTTTCCGCACAAAATCCAGAAAAGAAAGGCCCTTCAAAAATCGTCATTATCGGAGGAGGAGCCTGCGGCATGGCAGCTGCCACCAAAATTAGAAGACAGAGTGATTATGAAATAACTGTACTTTCAAGAGATTCTCACACTGCTTACAGTCACTGCGGAATCCCTTTTGTTTTGAGCCGGGAAATTGATAGCTTTGAAAAACTTGTAGTAAAACCCCCGGATTTTTTTAGGAAAAAAAGAATAGATGTCAGGCTAAATGAGAGTGTCAGGTCAATAGATCTGGATTTAAGAACTGTTCGGACAGGGGAGGGAGTTTATCCTTTTGACAAACTCGTGATTTCCACAGGCAGTCTGCCCTTTGTACCCCGAACAAGTCGCTTAAATATTCTCCCTTATGGCATATTTACCTTGAGGAGCCTTGCTGACGGCATGCTCTTTGAAAAAGCCCTGGAAACTGCCGGGAAAGTCTGCATCATAGGTGGGGGGACAATAGGAATCGAATGTGCCGCGGCATTTGCTAGGAGGGGAATTAAAACTCTTCTTGTAACCAGGAGCAAAAGCCTGCTTTCCAGACAACTTGATCTTGATATTGCTGAGATTATAAGGGAGTACCTGCAAGTTTTGGGTGTTGAAGTAATTTCCGGGGAATCAGTGGTCTTTCCTGAAAGATTCTGGAAAGAAAAAATTTTACATGTAGGAGATAAGCAGTTTCCTGCAGATCTTGTGCTTCTGGCAAGTGGGGTAAAACCTGAAGTTTCCCTTGCTCTTAAGGCCGGGATCGAGATAGGAAAAGCCGGAGGAATAGTTGTAAACGAAATGCTCCAGGTGAAAGCAGGATATGAATTTCTTCCTTATGTATATGCAGGTGGAGAATGTGTAGAAGTAACTGACTTTATAACAGGAGAAGCCAGACTCAGTCAGCTGGGTACAACAGCCAGGCGTATGGCCGATGTAATTGGCAACAATATAACAGGAAAGCGTACCACTTTCGGGTCTCTGACGGACCCCTGGGTAGCCGTGGCAGGAAATTTGCAGTTCGGTGGAGTGGGAATTACCTCGGAGAAAGCTGAGAGCAATGGAATGAGATTGATTACTGGATTTTCCCGCGGGCGCACAAGAGCTTCCTATTATCCAGGTCGAAAAGACCTGTATATCAAACTCTTGTTTAAAGATGATTGTCTAGTAGGTGCGCAGCTTGCTGGAGGAGAGGGTATAAAAGAGAGAGTGGATGCTCTCTGCCTTGCAGTCAGGAAGAAAGCAACAATCAGAGATCTCCTTGATACGGAGACCTGCTACGCTCCACCAGTCTCCATGCTTGTGGATCCTCTCCGGCCGGCGGTAATAGCTGCAATTAGAAACATGATGGAAGATAATAAAACGAAGTAAAGATGAAATTAAAAAGAGCTAGAGATGAAATTAAAATTTAAGTGTAGGAGAGAGAATGTTAGAAATTGACGGCTCTTACGGGGAGGGTGGAGGCCAATTAGTCAGGACCGCTGTTGCTCTTTCCGCAGTCACGGGAAGAGAGATCAGAGTCACAAAGATTAGAAAAAACAGACAAAATCCAGGCTTGAAGCAACAGCATTTAAAAGCTCTGGAAACTGCAGCCAGAATCTGTAAAGCTCGAGTTTCGGGGCTTTTTCCAGGTTCAACAGAGCTCTCCTTTGCTCCAGTGGAAATAAAGGGGGGCAAATATGATATTAATATCGGAACCGCAGGAAGCATAACCCTGTTTCTCCAGTGTCTTATGCCTGCCCTGCCTTTTGCAAAAGAAAAGGTCGAACTCACGATAAGGGGAGGAACTGATGTGGCCTGGGCTCCGACAATGGACTACCTGCAGCAAGTAACTTTTAAGGCTCTGGAACAACTGGGCTATGCAGGCAAAGTGGTCCTAAAGGAACATGGTTACTACCCGAAGGGAGGAGGTAGAGTTTCAGCTTCTTTTGAACCATGCAGGCTTCAAGGATTTCATTTTTTAAAAGAAGAGGACGAAATAAGAGGAATTTCTCATGCTTCGAATCTTCCGGCTCATGTGCCTTTGCGCCAGGCAGAAGCTGCCAGAATTAGGCTTCAGGAAGCTGGATACCCATCCCAGATTGAAACCAAATCCTTTGAGGCTTTTTCAACTGGAAGTGGAATAACCTTATGGGCAGGCTTTCTAGGGGGAAGCGCTCTTGGGGAGAGGGGGCTTCCTGCAGAAAAGGTAGGCAAACATGCTGCAGAAGAAATTATCTCCGAAATGAGTGCAGGGAGCTCTGTGGACATACATCTGGCAGATCAGCTGATCCCATATATGGCTCTTGCAGGAAATAGTTCTTACACTGTCAGGGAACTTTCTCTTCATACTGCAACAAATATCTGGATCACTGAACAATTTCTAGACGTGAAATTCAAGATAGAGGAAAAGAAAGGCCTTTTTGAAGTATCCGTGAACTGAAAGCAGAGGATAAGAATAGAGAGGGAAAGAAATCAAAAGAGTAAAAAATAGAAAATAGCGTAAAGAATATGCGGGAAAAAATTGAAAATCAATCCTCAACAACAAAAAGGTATTCAGGAGATATTTTTTCTGCAAGTACTATATAATCGGTTGCAAGTTTCAGGGAAATCCCTTCTTCCTGAACTCTCAAAGCGTCGATTTGAATGATCACAGGATTTTCAGTATGAATGAGGGCTACTTCTGCCGCCTTTTCATATGAAGTGCTGAGGTGGATGTAGCGCTGCTTTATCGGAAAAATTCCATTCTCCAGCAGAACATCAACTTCCTCGGGGCTTGCCCCGTAATAAAGGTATGAAAAGTTACTTTCCGGATAGTCCAAGTCAATATTGACAGAATGCCCGTAGCGTGCCCTGATTTTGGAATCACGGACCTCGTACCTTCCCTTTTCATCGGATTCTACAAGGGCATAAAGGTATTCCTTCCTCATCCAGTTATACCGTTTCTTCATGACTTCACAGAAAGTATTCAGATTCACCCAGCCACACTTGTCCATTTCAACTCCTACAGACGCTGGAAAATGCCGGAGGGTGCCTGATACAAACCTGCCAAGCTTTTCCTCCTTGCCGTCATCCAACAGGTATCTGCCAGGGTGTTTACACTGCAGACAGCTGCCTCCTCTAAAATAGCCGTGCTCAGTGCATCTTCGAATCATGATATCATGTACATAATGAAGCTTTACCATAAATAAGGTTTTGTTTTGACAAGCCTTATTTTTTGAAATTATTTGTGTATAATAGCAGTTTTTCCTCGATCTAGATGAGAATAATTTATTAACATTTTTTTCTTTATGTGAGAATACTTTCATTGAGCATACGGTAATCTTTAGTAAGGTGCCTTGCATACCGTAGCACGAAATTTGAAGTACTTTTGTCAGGCCGTCGTGTTCAGACTTAAAATGAGCATTATCCTGAAAGGTAAATTCAATGTTTCGACTTTAAGTCGAAATTTTTTCCGCAGGCTCTTCAGGTACTTATCCGGACTTAATTTCCATGCATAATATCAAGCTGCAGTACCCAGGAAGATAGGCAGTACCTGGGAAGATAGGCAGTACCTGGGAAGATAGGCAGTACCTGGGAAGATAGGCAGTACCTGGGAAGATATTGCAGTTCCTAATGTCACTGTAGTACCAGTAGAATCACTGCTCCAACAGAGACAAAAATAGCACAAAAAAACTTAAAATAAAGGAAATATAAAAACAAAATAAGTAAAGGCTTACTAAATAATATTTAATTAATAATCACTTCTATCAACATTCATTAAAGGATATATAAAGTTTGTAAAGCATCTAATCTAAGCTTCACCTCAAACTTCATCTGAAATGTTTGAATTTCATAACAATTTTCAGTCTATTAATCAAAAAATCTCACAAAACAGTTTTTGAAACCTTGTGCTATAATACCGGAACTAGAATCAGAATGACAAACACCGACAGATATTGCCAAAAGGAATCGAGGCAAATAACAAACACTGAAGGTAGCATTACACATTAAAGGGGATAATATGACAGATATTGAATCGATCTATAAAAAGCTCAGCCATTTAATAAGTAAGGAAGACTTCCTGCAACGTATCCAGGATAAGGTTGAGAATATGGGAGGGCTTTGCGATGAACCTATGGCTGCCATGCTGGTTGCCAACGAGCTTGGATTTTCAGATGTAGGTCGGGACAGTGTGAAAATTGGAAATATCACAGCTGAGAGCGGGCCAGTTAGTTTTGTTGCGAGGGTAGTTTCAGTTTTTGATACCAAAGAATTCACCCGAAACGATGGGACTATAGGTAGAGTAGGAAACCTGATTGTTGGAGATGAAACAGGGAAAATTCGGGTAACTCTCTGGGATAATATGGCAGACCTGATAAAAGCTGAAAAAGTTAAGGCAGGACAAAACCTCCAGATCAGCGGCTATGCAAAGCAAGGATACTCTGGAGTCGAAGTCAATGTCGGAAACAATGGTGTCTTGACCGAAAGTGAAGAGGAAATCGATGTGGCTGCGAGCAGCCAGAAGATAAAGGACATCAAGGATGGCATGGGAGACCTGAACCTGACAGCAAATGTCCTTGAAATTTCTGAAGTTCGAACCTTCCAGAAGAAGGACGGAAGCACCGGGAGGGTAGGAAATTTACTGATGGGAGATGCTACAGGCACACTCAGGGTGACTCTCTGGGATGAAAAGACCGAATTTTTGAACCAGCTGGAATACGGGGATACTGTAGAGATAGTCAATGCTTATGCCCGGGAAAACGCCTTTACTCAAAAGGTAGAACTCCAGATCGGAAACCGAAGTATAATCAGGAAAAGTGAAAAAAAAGTCGAGTACCAAGAAAAATTTACCCCGATTGCGGATATCAAGGCTGATGCGGATAATATTAACATCTCCGGAAGGGTACTTGATGTTGCGGAAATCCGGACTTTTGAGAAAAAAGACGGGTCTGCAGGTAGAGTAGGAAATCTCCTTCTCGGCGATCCCACGGGCAAAATCAGGCTGACACTCTGGGATGAAAAAACCGATTTCCTTGATGAAATTGATTTTGACGAGACCATAGAAGTTCTCCATGCTTATTCTCGAGAAAATGCCTTCAACCAGCAGATAGAACTGAACCTGGGATCCAGAGGAATCATCCAGAAGACCGAAAAAAAGGTTGAGTACAGTGAAAAAATCACAAATATTGCAGATATTATCCCAGGGGAAAGTTATTCAGTCCAGGGGAAGGTCTCAGAAATAGGAGAACTCCGGGAGTTTGAACGGGAAGATGGAACCGAAAATGTGGTCGCAAATCTCGAACTCAAGGACAAAACAGGCAGTATCAAACTAACTCTATGGGGAGATCAAGCTTATGTTATCGAGGATCTTGATATCGACTCCGAAATCCAGATCATTAACGCTTATGCCAAATCTGGCCTGAACGAAGAAATCGAGCTGAGTGTTGGGAACCGGAGCAGAGTGATTATACTCTAATTATTGTATACTCTATATTCTCCCTTTTTGCATCCAGCTTTTGCTTTTTTGCTTAGAGCCCATCCGGAAAGTCAGTAATGCATGTTGAAAAGTCACAATATGTCTATAATATCGGAGTATCCGTTCCGGTTTTGCATATTGCATATTGTAAAAGTTATAGCAGGTAAGCACTTTTCGGATAGGCTCTTAGTCCTTAAATCTGTTATTTTGCACGATAAAAAAATTACAAAGTCGTTTCCAGTAGAAATGGGGGGGTCCGAAAAATTTCCTGTGAGAAAAGTCAATACCATTAGAAATATAATTTAGGTTGTTTTTGAACTGTATAAACCTGTTTTCTGAAATATACTTTTCTTCTGCACTTCTTCCTGATATCTTCTTCAGACGATTTAGGTATTTTTTCATTCTCAGCAAAAATCTCCAGTGGAAACATGGGGGTTCTGAAAAATTTCCTGTAGGACTTTCATATATTTTTCACTAGAATCAAGCAGCAAAGGCACACTGCGGAAATATCAAAAATGCACTTTTGACTTATGCAGGCTTCAGGTCTTACAAAAAAACAAACCCCATTAAAACAATTCCCGTTATCATTATGTACCATTGATTCGTATATATAAATGAGATGTAAATGCCATAAAAACGTCCGAAAAGTGCGGGAATGACAGCTTAGAGGGAGCGGACAAGAAAATACATCTGGAAACAACATATTCACCTGAATCCATGATTTGAAAAGTTATAATTTCGGGCCTGAATTAAGAGGGCAAACGAAAGCAATCTGGAATGTTTTTTGACAGGAAAATTTTCCAAAGGAGATTTTCCAAAGGAGATTTTCCAAAGGAGATTTTCCAAAGGAGATTTTCCAAAGGAGATTTTCCAAAGGAGATTTTCCAAAGGAGATTTTCCAAAGGAGATTTTCCAAAGGAGATTTTCCAAAGGAGATTTTCC
>MCHG01000248.1_pt1 | contig 22988 bp, 27 predicted proteins | sample 787351 | NCBI WGS metagenome assembly MCHG01 (sample SAMN05430296, study PRJNA330682) | permafrost metagenome | biome: Cold desert; feature: permafrost; material: soil; isolation source: enrichment culture inoculated with soil incubated with H2/CO2 at 20 degrees... ... | reverse complement strand
CGAACGGCGACGCTCCTGGGCGAGGGCCCTCAGCCGGTCACGCAGGGCGCCGTCGTCCGGGCGCGTCGCCTGATAGCGCACGCTCGTCCGATCGACGCCCAGAACACGGCACGCCCGCCTTTCGCTCATCTCGTAGGCGGCTTGCAGATGACCAGCCGCCTCGCGCCAGCCGGCGGGCGTCACCACTTTTTTCCCCGCAGGTCCTTCAGGGCCACGTTGTCCAGCATCGCGTCCGCCAGCATCCGCTTGAGCCGGGCGTTCTCGTCTTCAAGCGCCTTCAGCCGCCGAGCCTCCGACACGTCGAGCCCGCCGAACTTGGCCTTCCATTTGTAAAAGGTCGCCGAGCTGACCCCGTGACGCCGACACACCTCCGCCGTCGTCACACCGGCCTCCTGCTCCCGCAGAATCCCGATGATCTGCTCGTCCGTGAACCTTGATCGCTTCATTCTGTCCGTCCTTCGTTAGGGCGGACTCTAGCTATTCCTGGAGGAGTTTCAGGGGGTCACGTCACCGTCCACGCCGGAGGATCAGAGGCGGGGAAGGATTCGAGCGAGGCTTCGAGGACCGGATCGAAAATCTCCGTGTCGCTGGTAGACGGGTTGGCCGTGCTCTCATGCTGGACGCCTCTTGAGAGGCCGCGATCGGGGCGGAAGGGGACCCGGAAGGCTCCCGGGGCATCGACGCCCCTGTGCAGCCGGTGGCGCGTCTCACCCGCCCAAGGGTTCGCCATCCGGGCTCCCCCAGCGTCCTCGCGCACGACATAATGCCAGTCCTGCCGCTCTGCGAAGTCCACGGCGCTGTCGCGATCCGGAAACTTCAGCCGAATCGGACGATAGGGATCGCCGCTGGACGTGTATCCCATCAGCGGCTCGATCTGCGGCGGCCGGGACGGCTCGAACTCGAGAACCCAGTAGTTGGGCCGAGGCGCCGATGTCATCGCGGAACGGGCAGGACGGTAGATGATTGCCGTCGGCACGTCCCAGGATGGCTGATCGGTTCCGGGAATTTTCGGCGGGAATGGTGGGCGATTATGGCCGCGCATATCAGTTCTCCCGGGTGTCGGTGGATACGAGAAGGTGACGTTCGAGATCGTCGAGTTTTTCCATTCGCCTCGAATTCAGGCGAACGGCGCGTTCGGTGTTCTGCGAAGGAAAGGCAGCAGCGTGCAGGACGTCCGACCGCATCGCTATCGTGAGATCGGCGACGGCATTCATCACGCCCTCTCCGTCCCCGTCCGAGAGCGTGCCGTCAGCAAAACCGGACTGCAAGCTCTCCAGTACCTGCTCGAAGCTGGACACGACCCCTGCACTCGCGACCACAGCCAGCTTGTGGCTGAGAACACGCAGTTCATCGATCAGCTTCGCATCGTGCCTTGCGGTTTCCACGATCTCTGCGACCTTCTCGATACAGGCCATGTAAATGTCGCATTGCTGCTGGAGGATGATGACCCTTCCTTCCTTGCGAAGCTCGAGATCGGTCTGGCGATTGAGAAGCGCCGCGGTCAGAATGATCGTCACGACAGCGCCGAGGAAGATGAGCGTCATCTCCTGCGCGAAAGGCAGTATGTCTTCGGCAAGATACATCGAACGAAAAACGAAAACGATTCCGATGCCCAAGGCAGCGGCCGCAGCAGCAAATGCCAAGTCAGGCAGGCGGTTCGACATCAGCACCCCGCATTTTCGGTGTCAGTTGGCATGCACGGCTTTGCATCGGCGTCCGGCGCCTCTGCGTCCCGGTGCCGCGGGAAGATTGGCGTCGGACCGCTGCCGAACGGATTGAAGCCGGTACTCAGGCAACGGTCGAAGATCGTTTCGTCCCATCGGGTGAAATCGTGCTCCTCGCCGGCAAGTCGCCCGTCATCCACCACAGGGCACCTCACGCCTTTGCCGATGGGGGAGCGTCATCGAAGGCCGCACCGTCCGAACGATCCGCCTTGCGAAGCCGTAGCCCGAGGAGGATCATCATCACCCCGAAGACCGCGGCGTAGAAGCCGATCAGCCAGCCGAGCGCGAGGAAGCTTTCGACCGGGCGCGTCAGCAGCATCCAGGTCACGACGACACCGAGAACGACCGAGAGAAGGCCGCTCAGGATCAGCCAGATTTCGCCGTTGATTTCCTTGCGCAGGCGAATCGCCGCCACGATTTCCAGGACGCCGGAGAACACGGACCAGAATGCGATGCTGGCCCAGAGGAATGTCGCAAGCACGAGCGTCGCGACAAAGGGCGAGACAACCACGACGACGCCGGTGGCGATCCCCAGGAGGCCGCTGAACATCAGCCAGCCCCAGCGTTTGCCCTTGCGGATGTTACGTATCGCGGCGACGAGGCCGAACACGCCGTCGGCAAAGGCGAACGCGCCGAAGACCAGCGTGAGCGCCAGAAGCGATTCCGCAGGCATGACGAAGGCCAGCACCGCGATGATCAATGCGAGCACGCCGCGCAACACGAATGCCCACCAATTCCGGGACAGGCTGCACAGCATGTCTGGCATCTTGTCGGTCGGGTTTTCATAGGCTGTTCTCATTGGTCCATCTCCTGTTCCTGTTTCAACTCAGTTTTCTGCGTTTGTCTCCGCGCCGGCGAGCGCGGCAGCCACGCGGCGCCGGTACTCGACTGGCTGGGGCAGGCGCTGCGTCAGGGCAATTTCCCGTTCGATGGGCGCGCGCCCCGATGCCTCGCTGATCAACCCCGCTTCGACAAGCTTTCTGCGCAGTGTCTCGCCCGCCTTCTCGGCGATTTCTTCGACCTCTGCTTCGGAAAGGCCGAGGAGGTCCGCCGTCTCCGCAAGCGTGGCGTCGTCTAGGTGGAGCCGATAGAGAACGCGGCGTTCGACCGACGGAAGATCGGCGATTGCCCGGTGCAGCGTCACGGCGATATCATGACGACTCATTTCGGTCTCAGGATCCGTGCCGCCGTCGTCGGCGACGAGTTCCTCGAGCAGCAGCACGTCGTCGGGCTGGTAGAACTCGAACATCTCCTCATCAGACTCGGTAGGCTCCCCGGCAGGCGCCTCGGGCGCTACGTAGATCGAGGCGGCATCCTCGGGCACCGCGCGGCGCGCAGCCTGCGCCTCGGCCTCGACGGTCTCGAAGGCCAGCTGCGTCAGCCAGTCCCGGACGGAGAATTCGGTCGGCCGCCGCTCGAAGCGGTTGAGCCCGTTGAGGATCGTCGCATCGACGATATCGCCAACGCTCAGGTAGCCAGCCGGCACAGACCCGCTACACTCGAGATAGGTCAACTCGCGCCTGACGGTATCGTAGACCGTATCGAGATGATCCTCGATCAGGTCGAAGAAGAGTTGGCGCCGGTCCGCTTCCGCCGCATCCCGCGCGGACGGCAGCGGGGCGCCGATCCGGCGCCGGCGGGCGGGACGCTTGTATTCAGGCTCGTGCTTGAGGCGCGCCACATGCCGGTCAACCCGCTGGCGCAGGTCGGCAAAGGCCTTGCGCAGGACAGGCTCGATCTTGAACCCCTCTTCCTGTGCCGCGATCACGCCCGAGGGCAGTTGCAGGCGCAGGCTGACCTCGATGCGCGTCTTGCCGCTCGTCTGGGTGGCGACGACTTCGAGCCGGACGAGATCCTCGCGGAAGCGTACAAGATGCGGTTCAAGTTGCCGCACCTCTTCCTCGATGACCTCAGGCGCGCGCTGTTGGCCGTGCCGGTCGAGATTGCGAAATGCTCTGATGACTTCCATGCCGTATGACCTTGCTTGTCGCTTTTTTGACGAAATGAGCCGGCGCGACCGTCATCGCGCCGGCCAGTCCTTCACGACGTCATCCGGTAGACTTATCGCCCTTGGACTGCTCCTTATCATTGGCGTCGACTGGGACATCGGGCGTCGGAGCGTCCGCCTTGTTTTCGGCAACTGCGCTGGACTCGCCGATCCCGGCTTGGGCCGGATCGTCCGGGCTGTCTTCACCGGTGTCCCTTGCGATCTTTTCGAACACGACCTTCTGTTCGTCCGCTGACCAGGCGACGCGGACCTTGTCGCCATCCTCGATCCGCCCCGAGAGCAATTCGCGAGCCAACTCGGTCTCCAGCTCCGACCGGATCAGCCGGCGTAGCTCGCGGGCACCGAATTCGGGACGGAAGCCGACCGCGCCGAAGTGATCCACGACGCTCACATCGAGTTCGAGTTCGACGCCCTGGGTAAGGGCGGTCCGCTTCACCCGGTTGAGCTGCAACTCGACGATCTGGCGGATCTCCGACTGATTCAGCGAATGGAAGACGATGATCTCGTCGATCCGGTTGATGAACTCTGGCCGGAAATGACCGCGCAACACCTCCATCAGTTCGGATTTCTGCTTGGCCTCGTCGAACTCCCTGCTGCCGCGTTTCGTGAGGTTGCGCTGGATGATGTCCGAACCGAGGTTCGAGGTGGCGATGATGATGGTGTTAGTGAAGTCCACCACGCGGCCCTTGCCATCTGTCAGGCGGCCATCGTCGAACACCTGAAGCAGGATGTTGTAGACATCGGGATGCGCCTTTTCGATCTCGTCGAGGAGCACGACCGAGTAGGGCCGACGGCGCACCTTCTCCGTCAGCTGCCCGCCTTCGTCGTACCCGACGTAGCCCGGAGGTGCGCCAACCAGCCGGGCAACCGAGTGGCGCTCGCCATACTCCGACATGTCGATACGGATCAGCGCATCCTGGTCGCCGAAGATCACCTCCGCGAGCGTCTTGGCCAGTTCCGTCTTGCCAACCCCGGTCGGCCCGAGGAACAGGAAGGTCGCGGTCGGACCGGAACCTTCGCGCAGACCCGCACGCGCCAGGCGCACCGCATCGGCCACGGCGCGGATCGCTTCTTCCTGGCCGATGACGCGCTCGTGCAGCTTCTCCTCGAGCTTGAGGAGCTTGTCCTTCTCCTCGGTGGTCAGGTCCGTGACCGGAACGCCGGTGATCTTGGAGACGATCTGCGCGACGTGATCGGCGCGCACCTCGGCGGTCGCCGAAGCCTGATCGCGCTTCCAGATCTCCAGAAGCTCGTCCAGCTCCTTCTGCTTCTGCTCCAGCTCCTTCTTCAGTTCCGCTGCCCGGTCGAATTGCTTGCGGGCTGCGGCATAGTCCTGCTCGCGCCTGATCTGCGCGGCTTCGGCCTCCAGCTCCTGGACGTCCACGGGGCGCGCTGTGGCGCTGATCTTCACCCGTGCGGCTGCCTGATCGATCAGGTCGATCGCCTTGTCGGGCATGAAGCGGCCAGTGATGTAGCGATCAGAAAGCTCGGCCGCCGCGACGATGGCCTCGTCGGTGATCGTCACCTTGTGGTGCGCCTCCAGCGTGTCGCGCAGGCCGCGCAGGATCATGATGACCTGAGCTATCGTGGGTTCCTCGACATAAACCGGTTGGAACCGTCGCTCGAGCGCCGCGTCCTTCTCGATGTACTTCTGGTACTCGTTGAGCGTCGTCGCACCGATCAGGTTCAGCTCCCCCCGCGCCAGCGCCGGCTTGAAGGTGTTGGCGATGTCGAGACCACCTTCGCCGCCGCCCTGGCCGGCGCCGACGATGGTGTGGATCTCGTCGATGAACAGGACCAGGCTGTCCTTCTCCTCGGTGATCTCCTTGAGGATCTTCTGCACTCGCTCCTCGAACTCGCCGCGATACTTCGACCCGGCCACCATCGAGTTGATGTTGAGCTCGACCAGCCGCTTGTCGCGCAGCGCCTCGGGCACTTCGCCCGCGACGATCCGTTGTGCAAGTCCCTCGACGATGGCGGTCTTGCCCACGCCGGGCTCGCCGATCAGCACCGGGTTGTTCTTTTTCCGGCGAGCCAGCACTTCGATCGTCGTCTCGATCTCGCGGGCGCGGCCGATGACGGGATCGAGCTTGCCCTCGCGGGCGAGCTTCGTCAGGTCACGGCTGAACTGGTCGAGATCGGGGGTGTTCGACGGAGTCTCGACGCGGCCTTCCTCGGCTCCCTTGCCGACCACCTTCGTCACCTGCTGACGCAGCGCCTGCGGCGTCAACCCCAGCTTGCGCAGCATCGCGGCCGCGAGGCCTTCGCCCTCTTCGGCGAGCCCGATCAGCAGATGTTCCGGCCCGACATAGGAATGGCCAAGCTCGTTCGAGGCGATGAAGGCCCGGTTCAGCGCGTCCTTGAGACGCGGGCTGACACCGATTTCGCCTTCCGTCTTGGCGTCTCCACGCTTCGCTTCCTTCTCGATCTGGCGGCGCAGATCGTCCACATCGACCTTGAACTGTTCCAGGATCGTCTTGACGACGTCAGACGAGGTCAATGCCAGAAGCAGATGTTCGGTATCGACCTCGCTGCGCCCGAATTCCCCGGCCTTCTGTGCTGCATCCTGCAGCAGCTTGTTACCCTGTTCGCTCAGCCGGTCGGCGATGGTGCGTCCGCCGCCGCGCCGCGATCCACGCCGCGGCGCGCCCTCGCCGAAAGTGGCGTCGACGACAGCGTCATCGCCATCACCCATAGAGCCGAGCGTGCCGCCTCGCAGCGGACTGTCACCAAAGAGGCTGCCGAAACTGCTCTCGCCGAAGAACTCGTCAAGAAGGGAACGCCGTCCGAACAGGGACTCCAGTGGCGAGGCGCTGCGCCCCGACCGGCGCGCCATTTCGCTGTAATGCTGGTCGCAAAGCTCCATGTTCTGAACCCTGCCGTTCACCGAGGCGCGCACACGCGCCGTCGCCGGGCGACCGCAAATATCGCAAGCTCCGTTTGCCATTCGTCTTCTCCGTTTTCATTATCCAGTCAGGGTTGTTCGCCGATCATCTGCGCCAGTGACAGTGTCACGCAGCGACTTGTCTCTCGTTGCAGGAGATCCTGCGCCGATTGCTCGAGAAGATCCAGATTGGTTTCAAGAAAGGTGAGGGTGCGCTTAAACACGCCATCCACGATGTCGCGCACCTTCGCGTCCATCCGCTCAGCAGTGGCGTCGCTGTAGCGGCGGTTAGCCAGGAACACTGGTCGCCGGTGCCGAGAAAGCCGGGCCGATCGGTGTCGTAGCTGATATGCCCGAGGTCTTCGTCCATCCCGTACCGCGCGACCATGGCGCGGGCGATGTCGGTCGCCTTGACCAGATCGTCCGCCGCCCCGGTCGAGACAATGATCGTAGATGATCTTCTCTGCTGCGCGCCCGCCAAGCAGGACTGCGATCTTGGTTTCGAGTTCCTCCCGCGTCATCAGGAAGCGGTCCTCGGTCGGCGCTGGATGGTGTAGCCGAGCGCGCCAATCCCGCGCGGTATGATCGAGACCTTGTGCACCGGGTCCACCCCCGGCAGAGCCATCGCCACCAGCGCGTGCCCCATCTCGTGGTGCGCCACGATCTCGCGTTCGCGCGGATTGAGCACGCGGTTCTTCTTTCCAACCCGCCGATGATGCGTTCCACCGCATTGTTGAAGTCGTCCATCGTCACCGCATCAGCCTTGCGGCGCGTGGCGAGCAATGCTGCCTCGTTGACGAGATCGGCAAGATCCGCGCCGGAAGAGCCGGGAGTAAGAGCTGCGACCTTCTCGGCATCGACGTCTGGGGCGAGCGTCACTTTCTTCATGTGCACGTTCAAGATCTGCACACGCCCCGTCTTGGCGGGCCGGTCCACCAGCACCTGACGGTCGAAGCGTCCCGCACGCAGCAGCGCGGGGTCGACAATCTCGGGTCGGTTGGTGGCGGCCAGGAGCACGATGCCCACTGAAGGGTCGAAGCCGTCGAGCTCGGTCAGAAGCTGGTTCAGCGTCTGCTCACGCTCATCATGGCCACCGGCGATCTGGCCGGAGGAGCGCGCCATCCAAGAGCGTCGAGTTCGTCGATGAAGATGATTGCCGGGGCCGATTTCCGGGCCTGCTCGAACAGGTCGCGCACCCGTGCGGTACCGACGCCCACGAACATCTCGACGAACTCTGATCGCGAGATCGAAAAGAAGGTCACGCCGGTCTCGCCTGCCACCGCGCGCGCCAGAAGCGTCTTGCCGGTTCCCGGCGGCCCGACGAGCAATATGCCTTTGGGGATATGAAGCCGCCAAAACCCTGCTTGTCGGCGAACTTGCGGAACAGCAGCATCCAGATTCCGAAGAAGACAAGCGCTGGCGCCACCCAGGAAATCAGTGTGCCGAAAAAAGTATTCTGAGGAACGCCCGTGATCTCGACGCCGGAGCGGTCGATCCGCTGCAGGATCCCGGGATCCACGACCGTCGTCACGAACTGGCTCTTGCCGTCGACGAGTTCGGTGAAGGCGCCGGTGATGGTGTCTGACCCGACCGCGACCGACGCGACCCTGCCGTCCTCGAGATAGGTTTCGAATTGGCTGTAGCTGATGGGAGCCACGGATTGCCAGCCGGCGATCAGATCCTGGATGAAGATCACGGCTATGAAAGCATCACCCAGTACCAGATGCTGTATTCGGTCTTCTTTTCCAAACGGTTTTTCCTTTTCCCTAGCGCCCGAGCCGCGCCCTGATCCGCTCGAGCAGCGCCAGCAGAATGCGCCTCTCGTCCGCCGACAGATCCTGCAGGATCTCATCTTCGAGCGCCGATTGCCGCGGCTCGAGCTCCTCCAGCATCGCCCTGGCCTTTGGCGTTGCCGTGACGATCTGCGCCCGTCGGTCGTCGGGTGACGCCCACCGCTCTAACCAACCGCTCCGTACCATGCGATCGACGAGCTGGCCCGCAGTGGCCCGGCCCACCTCCAGCCGCCCGGCCAGATCGCCGATGGTCAGCCCGGGCGAATCCTCGACATGTGCCGCCCCCATCCAGGACAGGCGGGTCAGGCCGCTGTCGCCAATCTCGTTGTCAATCCGCTGCTGGATGAGCTGCGCGACCCGGTGGATCGTCGTCCCGATCAGGGCGAGATCAGAAGTGATCAAGGGTATCTTTCCTCCGTCTGCATGAGAAACAGGATAGACTGCGGTCCACCCAAAGTGCAATGCAAGCACCATATATGCTTGCATAATAAATGGGCCCGCCTATCTTGATGGGCGGTCTCCGAACCGACATCCAGCCGGCACCGTTGCCCGGTCGGACCATGCCGCCGGTTCGGGGGCATCGATCAGCAACAGGAGGCCAGCAATGCTCTATCCGACATATCTGTGCCGCAGCGATCCCTTCGCGCTGATGCCCTCCATGATGCGCGATCTCGACCGCGGCTTCTGGCCCCCGTCCCGCGCGGCGTTCCCGGCGGTGAATGTGTGGCAAGGCTCCGAGGCCGTTGCCGTCACCGCTGAACTTCCCGGCATCGAACCGGGCGACATTGAAATTTCGGTCAATGACAACGTCCTGACGCTGTCGGGCGAACGCAAGCTGCCCGAGGTTCCCGAAGGTGCGCGCTGGCACCGCAACGAACGCGGTTATGGCAAGTTTTCCCGCGCTATCCGCCTGCCATTCACGGCTTCGGATGACAAGGTGGAGGCGAAGATGACGAACGGCGTATTGCGGATCGCCATCTCCCGGCCCGAGGCAGAAAAGCCAAAGAAAATCGAGATCAAGGCAGCCTGATAGGAGCTGGAACGATGAGCACCGACATCACGCAAGCCACCGAAAAGACGCCGACCGACGCGCCCGAGACCGCCGGCGGCGGCGGCGGCGGCATCTACCGCCCGCTGACCGATATTGTCGAGACCGATCAGGGTGCTCGAAATGCCTGGGGTCGCCGCCGATGCGGTCGAAATCACACTCGAAAACCGCGTGCTGACGATTCGCGGCAAGGTTGAGCCGATGCGGCCAGAAAACCTGGAACTTGCCTATGCCGAATATGGCGAGGGTGATTTCGAGAGGGCTTCACGCTTTCCGAGGATTTCGACCCCGACAGGATCGAGGCCGAGATGCGCGGAGGCGTCCTCACTTTGACGCTCCCCCGAGCCCCTGAAGCGCAGCCAAAAAGGATCGCCGTCAAAGGCGCCTGAAAATCGAAGGAGACACCATCATGCAGATCAAGGACCTGATCCCCTGGGCGCGCAAGGACGGCGCGCCAGACGCCAAGAGCAGCGAAGACAATCCGATCGCGACGCTCCAGCGCGAAATGAACCATGTGTTCGAGAACTTCTGGAACCGGGTCGGTCAGTTCGAATGGCCCTGGGGCAGCGGCGAAGCCAAATCTGACATGGTTGAGACCGACAAGGCGATCGAAGTGTCGATCGAGCTGCCCGGTATGGAGATGAAGGACCTCGAGGTGACGGTCAACGATGACATGTTGACTGTGAAGGGGGAGAAGAAGATCGAGCGCCAAGAGGAGAAGAAGGGATACTATCTCTCCGAGCGCAGCTACGGCGCGATCTACCGGACAATTCCGCTCCCCCCCGGTGTGGATGGCGAAAAGGCGCAAGCATCGTTCAAGAACGGGGTTCTGACGATCAAGCTGCCCCAGACTCCCGAGGCGCAGGCCAAGGTCAAGCGCATCGAGGTCAAGAACGGCTGATTTGCCACATGGGGGTCGCCGGTTTGCGGCGTCCCCTCCGCTCCGTGCGATATCGCACCGTCTGGCAAAGCCCCGGGGAGCCTGTCTCTCCGGGGCGGCTTTCGAGAGGCAATCATGAAAGACTCGCAACGATCCGGGCTGACCCGTGAACAATGGTCGGCGATGACGCTCTACGAGAAGTTCGAGCAAGTTGTCATCTTCGTCCTCAGCGTCATCATTGCGGCGATCATCGTGGCGTCGGTCTGGGCGCTGATGCGCGAAGTCGTGAACCGCTTGCTTCTGGGGGCATTCGACACGCTCGACTACGCCACTTTCCAAGTGGTGTTCGGCATGATTTTCACCGTGGTGATCGCGCTCGAGTTCAAGCGCTCCCTTCTTGTTGCGACCGAGCGCAGCTTGGGGATCCTCCAAGTCCGCACGATCGTGCTGATCGCGCTCCTCGCCATCGCGCGCAAATTCATCATCCTGGACCTCAGCGAGACGGAATCATCCAAGATTGCAGCACTCGCGGGCGCGGCGCTTGCGCTCGGCGCTGTCCACTGGCTGGTGCGCGATCAGGACCGACGCGAACTCGGAGGCCACGAGACGCGCTGACCAATACCTCCGCCAGCCACCGCCTGCTCAATTTCGTGCAATCGGCGCTGCTGCTCGGGCTCATCAGGTCATTCACTACTGACCCGCCGATCCGAAGCGGCGCGAGGCGATCGGATCGACAACTCGGCCGTCATCATGGCCCGACCCCGGCCATGATGAAGCGCGCTCTGGCAAATGGGCAACGCGTCGCGATGCGGTAACAAGCGCCGAAGTGCGGTCGTTACATGCCGATAGCGGCACGGACCAGGGCCGCCTGGCCCAGGCGCTTACCAGCGGAGTGTGTCTGGCCTCGTCGCGCGACCCAACGGGAAAATGGTTTTGGTCTAATGCTGGAAAAATATTTCAAAGGTACCGAACATCGGGCCAGCCTGGCCGTTGGATGTAGTGAGTCGGAAATGCATTCATCTGTTACCCGACTGTGATGAACCACGGGCCGCACGGGCGTATAGGGCAGGAAGACTGAATTGAAGAGCAGGGATCTTCACGCGGCGACGCCGGCCACCGATCATGGGCATACGGGGCCGCCCGCTTGCGTGCAGGTTCGCGGCGCGCGCCAGAATAACCTCAAAAATGTTGACGTCGATGTACCTCGCGACGCCTTCGTGGTGTTCACTGGCATATCGGGCTCGGGCAAGTCATCGCTCGCGTTCGGCACCCTTTATGCCGAAGCCCAGCGGCGTTATCTGGAATCGGTTGCGCCCTATGCCCGTCGCCTGATCGACCAGGCCGGCGTGCCGGAGGTCGACGCGATCGACGGCTTGCCGCCTGCGGTCGCGTTGCAGCAGCAGCGCGGCTCGGCCAACGCGCGATCCTCGGTCGGCAGCGTGACGACGCTCTCCAGCCTGGTGCGGATGCTCTATTCGCGCGTCGGCGAATATCCGCGCCATCAACCCATGCTCTATGCGGAGGATTTCTCCCCCAACACGGTCGCGGGAGCCTGCGCGACCTGCCACGGCATCGGCCGCGTATATGACGCGACCGAAGAGACGATGGTTCCTGACGACAGCCTCACCATTCGCGATCGAGCGATCGCCGCCTGGCCGGCCGCCTGGCATGGCCAGAACCTGCGCGATATCCTCGTTTCGCTCGGCTATGACGTCGATACGCCGTGGCGCGACCTGCGGAAAAAGGATCGCGACTGGATCCTCTTCACTGAAGAGGCGCCAACGGTGCCGGTCTATGCGGGCCTGACGCCCGAACAGACCCGGACGGCGCTCAAACGCCGCATGGAGCCGAGCTACCAGGGCACCTTCACCGGCGCGCGCCGCTATGTGCTGGAAACCTTCGCCAACACTAAAAGCGCGCTGATGAAGAAGCGCGTCTCGCAATATATCATCGGCCGCGATTGCCCGACCTGCGACGGCAAGCGCCTGAAGCGCGAAGCCCTGTCGGTCAAATTCGCCGGCCTCGACATTGCCGAGTTCGGCGACCTGACGGTGCTCAAGCTGAAGGACTTGCTGATGCCCGTCGCGCATGGCGCGTATGGGGCGGTCTCCGCCCCCTCAAAGGGCCATGTTCTGGAAAAAGCGGCCCGCGATGCAGCGGTCGAACAACGGGTTGCGGCGGGCGGCTCTGCGCACAAGAGCGCGCCCGACGTACGCCGCACGCCCAATCTCTCCGACGAGAAGCGGATCGCCGCCCAACGCCTTGCCTGCGAATTGATCGAGCGGCTAGAACCGCTGATCGATCTTGGCCTTGGCTACATTTCGCTCGACCGCAGCACGCCGACGCTCTCCTCCGGCGAGCTGCAGCGCTTGCGGCTTGCCACGCAATTGTCGTCACAGCTTTTCGGCGTGGTCTATGTGCTTGACGAGCCTTCGGCAGGGTTGCACCCGGCAGATGGCGAAGCCTTGCTCACCATTCTCGAGCGTCTCAAGGCGGCGGGCAACTCCCTGTTCGTCGTCGAACATGATCTCGACGTGATCCGCCGCGCGGAATGGCTCGTCGATGTCGGGCCAGGAGCCGGGGAAAAGGGCGGTGAAGTCCTCTACAGCGGGCCGATAGAGGGGCTTGCCGACGTCGAGACTTCGATCACCCGCCGCTACCTGTTCGCAGAGCCGCTCCGCAGTGAGCGCACACCGCGCGATCCCAAGGCATGGCTACGCCTGGAAGGGATCAGGCGGAACAATCTCCATGGTCTCGACGTCGAGTTTCCCATCGGCTGCTTCACCGCTGTCACCGGCGTTTCGGGATCGGGCAAATCCAGTCTTGTCAGTCAGGCGCTGCCCGAGCTCGTCACGGAACACCTCGGCGGCTCCCCCGTGGCCGAGGAGGAGGATATCGATCCGCTGCTCGATGTTGCACAGAACGACACTGAAGGACGCATTGTCGCAGGCATGGAGCATGTTCGCAGGCTGGTGCGGGTCGATCAGAAACCGATCGGCCGCACGCCGCGCTCGAACCTATCCACCTACAGCGGCATGTTCGACCATGTGCGACGGATCTTCGCTGATACGCCGCTCGCCCGCCGGCGGCACTACAGCCCCGGAAGGTTCTCGTTCAACGTCGCGCAAGGCCGCTGCCCTGTGTGCGAGGGCGAGGGATACGTCATGGTGGAGCTGCTGTTCCTGCCGAGCGTTTTTGCCCCCTGCTCGACCTGTCATGGCTCTCGCTACAACCCGCAAACGCTCGAAGTCGAATGGAACGGGCGCAATATCGCCCAGGTGCTCGAACTGACGGTCGACGATGCGTGCGATTTCTTCGCTGGCGAGGCATCTGTGATGCGCTCCCTCGACGTGTTGCGGGAGATCGGTCTTGGCTATCTGAGACTCGGTCAGCCGGCGACCGAGCTGTCTGGCGGGGAGGCGCAGCGCATCAAGCTGGCGACTGAACTGCAACGCGCTCAACGCGGCAACACGATCTACATCCTCGACGAGCCAACTTCGGGGCTTCACCCCTCCGATGGCGACCGGCTCATGCAACACCTGCAGGGCCTCGTAAACGCCGGCAATACCGTCGTAGTCGTCGAACATGACATGCGCGCCATTACACAGGCGGACTGGATCATCGACCTGGGACCGGGGGCCGGGGAAGATGGGGGCCGTATCGTTGCCAGCGGCGTCCCTGGCGTCGTTGCGGAAGCGGAAGGCAGTCTCACCGCCCGCTATCTCAAGGCGGCGCTGTAGTCGTAAATCTGGCCGAATGCACGTTCGATCAGGTGCATCTCAACCACACGTTGGAATGGGTCGAATCTGGAAGCGGGAGCCGGCGATGTGTCACCGCGGTTGACGCGGCTTAGGGTTTGAGTGCCCGTCAGGTGCGCCGTGTTCGTGTGATACGCGGCGTGGCGGACGGCCATCGCTGGCCATCCGCCACGCTTGCTTTGTGCGGACCTTCTCCAAGGAGAGGGCCCTCACATGGTTCGTCGAAACGCCCCGTCTTAATTCCCTGCTGCGAGCGCCGCGCCCACACCTTCTGCGATCTCCTCAACGAGTTTGGCACAGAAGGCGGGCAAATCATTGGGATCGCGGCTGGTAACAAGGCCGTTGTCGACCACGACTTCCTCATTGGTCCATGCACCGCCGGCGTTCTCGATATCGACCTTCAGCGTCGGGTAGGACGTCAAGGTGCGACCCTTAAGCACGCCCGCCTCGATCAATGTCCAGGGTGCATGGCATATAGCCGCAACAGGTTTTTTCTGATCGAAGAAAGCCCGGATGAAACCAATTGCCTCGACGCTGCCGCGCAGCTTGTCTGCACCGACAGTCCCTCCGGGCACAACAAGTCCGTCGAAATCGTCGGCTTTGACCTCGGAAAACGTCTTGTCGATAGTATAGCTGCCGCCCTCGTCAAGATCGCTATTGACTGTGCGAGCCTTGCCCGGCTCAAAACTGACCACGGTCACTTTGCCACCAGCGTCCTCGACAGCTTGCTTGGGCTTCGAGAATTCTGGTTCTTCCGTCCCGCGGGGTGCGATCAGAATGGCAACTGATTTGCCTTCCAAAGTCATAATTTATTTCCTATTCCGTCGAAAACTAAGGTCAGGCGCCCGGCTTGAGCACGACCTTCGTCCAACCAGCATCGCGCTCGTCGAAATGCTTGTAGGCGTCTGGCGCCTGATCAAGCGGCAGTCGGTGCGAGATGATTTGGGCAGGATTGGCCCGGTCTTGCTCGATAAGCTTCATCAGTCGCCGGTTGTAGTGCTTTACATTGCACTGGCCGGTGCCGATCTTCTGGCCCTTGAACCAGAAGCTGCCGAAGTCGAACGCCATCTTGCCTTCCTTCTGGAGATCGTCGGGCGCGTTCGGGTCTTCCGGGATGAACACGCCGACGACGCCGATTCCACCGGTGGCCTTCGTGCTTTTGACGAGGCAGTTCATCGTGTAATTGCTGCGCTCCTTGCCGTGACGATCGCAACACTGATACCCGACCGCCTCGACCCCCCGGTCGGTCCCGAGGCCGCCGGTCGCGTCAAGGATCTGCTGGGCGGGATCGCCCTTACGCATGTCGATCGGAATAGCGCCCATCGCCTCGGCCAGTTTCAGGCGGTCATCGTGAGAATCGACCACAAAAATCTGAGCGGCACCGCGGATTTCGGCTGAGTGCGCGGCCATTAAACCGACCGGACCGGCGCCGTAGATCGCGATGCTGTCGCCAGGCAGGAACCCTGACAGTTCGACGCCATGCCAACCCGTCGGGAAGATGTCGGAGAGCATGACATAGTCATCCTCCTTCTCCTCAGCGTCCTCAGGCAGTTTCAGGCAATTGAAGTCCGCATAAGGAACGCGCATGAACTCGGCCTGACCACCTTGCCACGGACCCATCTCGGCAAAGCCATACGCTGCGCCGGCGGTTCCAGGGTTGGTCGTGAGACAAAAACCCGTCAAACCGCGTTCGCAATTTTCGCAGAAACCGCAACCGACGTTGAACGGCATGCACACGCGATCGCCCTTCTTGATACGATCTACGGCAGCGCCGACTTCGACGACCTCGCCAAGGTTTTCGTGACCGAAGACCTTGCCCTTCTCAAAGCTGGTGCGGCCCTCATACATGTGAAGGTCCGACCCGCAGATATTGGTCGTGGTCAGCCGGATGATAACATCGGTATGCTTTTCGATCTTGGGATCATCGATGGTGTTGACAGAAACATCTTTGGGCCCGTTGTACACGACAGCTTTCACGGATCTTTCCTTTCACAGCTCTTCTCAACGCGTCATCAAATCGAGAGCTTGGTGATGATCCGGTCCATCGCAACGGCGGACGACATCGCCCCCTTCCAAGTGATCTCAGTTTCCTGAACCTTCTGCTACCTGAGAGGTTCCTTCCCGTAGGGCCGTCCTGGGATCGATTCACGGCGGTTTTCTGAATGACTGGGCTAGAACGGCCGAATAACGCGCCGAATTGATGTGCTTAAGAATCTCCCGCGAACCAATGGTGCCCTTACGTCGGGACACATCAACGGCACCTTCTCAGTAAATTCAGAAGTGTGATAAGCGCAAAAGACAAGGCCATCCACTTTCGCGGATGACCTGTCGTATTCATTTATTCATTTCCCGATCCGACCGGGCCATCCATTCCGGATGGAGACACGAGCCTTACCCTGCAGTCAGACGGCAGCTTAGGGTGCCGACCGCTCCGCTATTTCGCGGCCAGCAGGGTGAACTTGTGAATCTGCGGCGGTTCAGAAAACAGTTCTTCTGCCTTGTCCATCAGTGCGGCGGCAACCTTGCCGTCAAGATGGGCCTGCCGATCCTCCTCTGTGTCGAACGTATCGAAGATCGCGTACGCACCGGGACCTTCCTCGATCGCATACCAGGTCAGAGTGCCCGCCTCAGCTTGAACGAGCGGCAATGCCGAGGTCAGGAAATTGGCGACATCGCGCTCTTTTCCGGGCTTGGCCTTCAGTGGTACATACAGGGCAAGTTTGGACATAAATGACTCCTCAAGTGAAACGGACAGATATTATTCGGCAAAGTAACGGACGAGCGGGCCGGTACGTTCCCCATGAGGCGGAGCACACGCGGCCCCGCCTCCTCGTCGAAATCAGAACTGCTGTGCGGTCGGCCGGATGACGATCGCGTTGACGTCGACGTCATCAGGTTGTTCGACAGCGAACGCGATAGCACGCGCCACCGATGCCGCCGGGATGGCCTGCTTGTAGAAGTCCAGCACCGTCTCGGCGGCCGCGCCAGAGGTCGTGAACTTCAGATCGCTTTCGACAGCTCCAGGCTCGATTGACGTGACCCGGACCTTTTCCCCCACCTCGTGGCGCAAGCCCTCGCTGATCGCGCTGACGGCGAACTTGGTGCCGGAGTAGACCGTGCCGCCCGGTGCGAAGACCTTGATGCCCGCAACCGAGCTCAAGTTGATGATGTGACCGCTGCCCTGCTCGAGAAAACCGGGAAGGGCCGCCGCGATGCCGTAGAGCGTACCCTTCAGATTGACGTCGATCATCTGGTCCCACTCGTCGGTGTTGACCTCGGCCATCGGACGGATCGGCATCAGCCCGGCGTTGTTGATCAGCACGTCGAGGCGGCCGAAGTCGGCAATGATTGCGGCGACGACGGACTGGACCGCCGATTTGTCGGTCACATCCAGCGCGTAGCTACGTGCCGTGCCGCCAGTTGCGGCGATGTCCGCGACGACCTCGTCGAGCCTGTCCTTGCGCCGCGCGGCGATGGCCACCTTGGCGCCGCGTTCCGCGAGAAGACGCGCGGTTTCCGCGCCGATGCCGGTGCTGCCGCCGGTAATGAGAACGATCTTGCCTTCGATACCCTTTGTCATGATTGTATTCCTTCAAGTCAGTTGTTGATTTTTCGCCGGATCGCGGCCCCGCGGGAGCCCGCCCGGCCTGATGGGGTCACCGCGAGCGCAACAGGACGGGAGCGGCGCCCACCTTGATGCGGAGCAGCTCGTAGGGCTTGCGGCGCAGGTCTCGGCCGCCGTGGAAGCCGGGCTGGCGGTGGAGCTGGTTGGCGGTGAAGTAGAGATATCCGTCGGTGCCGATCGACAGCGTGTCGGGCCAGCTGATGCGCGGGTTGCTGACCACCGTCGTCCAGCGGCCCTGGTCGAGCACGCGGATTGCGTTGTTCTCGTAATCGCCGGCGAACACGCGGCCCTTGTCGTCTTCGGCTATCCCGTCCGAGGCGCCTTTGCGCCCCAGGCTGCGGACCGCGCGGCCCAGCTCCTCCTCGGACACCGCGGGATCGCGCAACAACGCCGTGGGCACCGCGTGAAGCGTGCGGCCCGACAGCGGACCATAATACAGCAGGCTGCCGTCGGCGCTGAGCGCAATCGCGTCGCTCGCGATTGCTACCGGCGTCGCGGGTCCATCGGCGGGACGGTTCATGAGCACCGCGCCGTCGACGACCGGGGTGAAGCCGGACTCGGGGTTGGTCGTCGCATGGTTCGACAGGCGCCGGATTGCACGCCCGCTGGCGATATCGACGACGATGATGCCGCCGACACCGGCGTTGCTGCTGTCGGTGATGTAGGCGACGCCCTCGGCGCCCTGACGCAGATCGAAGCGCACGTCGTTGAGGTAGGTCGTGGGCAGCACCACGCTGGGCGGCAGGACGATCGTCTTCACCACCCGGTCGGTCGCAAGGTCGATTGCCACCAGCTTTGCACCGCCGGCCTGCGGTTGAGAGAATTTGGGCGCCGCCGTGTCGAGCACCCACAGGCGATTGGCGCCGTCTGCCACCACGCTCTGCACCGAGATGAAATGCCCCGCCGGGTCGGCCGGATCGGGCCGGTTGGTCGCGGCGTCGGGATAAGGCACCGCCTTGCCGTCGACCAGCTCGGCAACCGTGAACGGCGCGTTGTCGCCCCATTGCGGGAAGTTGACGAAAATGCGCCCGTTGGGGGCGACGGTCACGCCAGTCGGCATCGCGCCATCGAAGGTCGCGACCTGTTCGATCTGGGGCGCGGATGCACCCTCGCGGGTCATCGCGCAGGCGGCGAGCGAGAGGGCAGCGCCAGCGGCCAGAAGCATTTTGACCGAGGTTTTCATGGTGTCATTTCTTTGAGGATGCGGCCCGCTTCGTGGGGTTCGGACCGGAGGTATTGCGGCGGCGCCTTGACCGATGCGCCGAGCGCGGCGGCGGCGTGCCAAGGCCAGCGCGGATCCCACAGCGCAGCGCGGGCAATGGCTATGGCGTCGGCATGCCCGTCTTCGAGGATGCGCTCTGCCTGGTGTGGATCGGTGATCATTCCGACCGCCACGACAGGCATGGCAACCGCGTCCTTGACCGTCCGCGCCAGCGGCACCTGATAGCCGGGGCCGACAGGGATCTGCTGGCGCGGGTCGAGGCCGCCGCTGGACACGTGGATCGCCGAACAACCGCGCCGCTCCAGTTCCTGCGCAAACCGTGCGGTTTCTTCCGCTGTCCAGCCGCCTTCAACCCAGTCGGCCCCGGAAACGCGGACGGTCACCGGGCGGTCGGCCGGAAACGCTTCGCGCACGGCAGCGAACACTTCGAGCGGGAACCGCATCCGGTTGTCGAGACTGCCGCCGTATTCATCGCCGCGCCGGTTGGAGATCGGCGAAAGAAACTCGTGGAGCAGATAGCCATGCGCGACGTGGATCTGGATGGCTTCGATGCCGAGCCTGCCGGCTCGCCGGGCGGCATCCGCGAACGCCTCCCGGATGCGGGCAAGAGCCGGCTTGTCCAGTTCGACAGGGGGATGGTCGTCCGGAGCGAAGGGAATGGCGCTGGGTGCCACGGTCTGCCAGCCATTCTCCGTATCGGGGGCGATTTGCGTTCCGCCGTGCCACGGCTTGGCGCAGCTCGCCTTGCGGCCGGCATGCGCCAGCTGGATGATCAGCGGCATGTCCGACCACCGGCGCACGCTTTCGAGCACGCTTTGCATCGCCGCTTCAGTACGGTCGTCGTAGAGGCCGACGTCACCGTAGGTGATGCGCCCTTCCGGGCTCACAGCAGTCGCCTCGATCGTTAGCGCGCCGGCGCCCGATAGCGCCAACTGGCCGAGATGCATCTGGTGCCAGTCGGTCATCGCGCCGTCGACTGCCGAATACTGGCACATCGGCGCGATAACGATGCGGTTGGCAAGCCGCAGCCCGCCAACCTCAATCGGTTCGAACAATTTCGCCATCACCATTCGCCCGTGTTGGACATGGAGGCCCAGGGTTCGGCCGGAGCCTTGTGTTCGCCCTTCTGCAGCAGTTCGGTCGAGATCCCGTCCGGCGAGCGGACGAACGCCATGTGTCCGTCGCGCGGGGGGCGATTGATCGTCACACCGCCCGCCTGCAGCCGCGCGCACGTCTCGTAGATGTCGTCGACCCCGTAGGCGAGGTGGCCGAAGTTGCGGCCCCCGGTATAAGTCTCGGCAGCGCTGCCGTCCTCGGGCGGCCAGTTGTACGTCAGCTCGACCTCGGCATCGCCCTGCTCGCCGTCGCCGCGAAAATCCTCGTCGGCGGCAAGGTAGATCAGCGTGTAACGTGCGGCCTGGTTCTCCATGCGCCGGGTCTCCTTGAGACCCAGCAGCGTGAAGAAACGGATCGCCGCCTCGGGATCGGCGACGCGCAGCATGGTATGGAGATAGCGCATGATCAGGCGACCTTGTCCTTGAGGGCTTCCACCACGAGCTCCGCGGTGCGGGTAGCGCTGGCGGGGTTCTGGCCGGTCACAAGGTTGCCGTCGCGCAAAGCGAATGGGGCGAAATCGGGGCCGCTCTCGTGCTTGCCGCCAAGTTCCTTGAGGCGCGTTTCGAGCAGGAACGGCACGGCCTTGTCGAGGCCGACCGCGCGTTCCTCGCTGTCGGTGAAGCCCGCGACACGGCGGCCAGCCACGAGGGGCGTGCCATCGGCCTTCTTCGCCGAGACCAGCCCTGCCGGTCCATGGCAGACGGCGGCAACGATCTTGCCTTCGCGGTCGAAGCGTTCGACCAGGCGGGCCAGTTCGTCGCTGCCGGGGTAATCGAACATGGTGCCGTGGCCGCCGGGCAGGAACAGCGCGTCGTAGCCGGCGGGATCGATGCTTGTGAATACAGGGGTGCTGGTAACCTCGGCCTTCAGGGCCTCGTCCTTCAGATAGCGCTCGACCGAAGCGTCGTTCTCGCCGTCGGCGTTGACGCTGCGCTGGTCGACGGGGATGGCGCCGCCCTTGATCGAGGCCAGCGTCACCTCGGCGCCCGCATCGCGGAAGGCATAATAAGGGGTGGTAAGTTCCTCGAGCCAGACACCCGTCGGTTCGGTGCCGGGAATCATTCGGTCGGCGGAGGTGGACACCATGAGAATGCGGGTCATCGTCAATTGTCCTTTTCCATTGATGTCGGGGACACGAGCAAACGCAACCGGCGCAGCCGCACCCGCCACAAAGACAGCGGTGAGTGCTTTCAGCAGTTGGCGGCGATTTTGCATTCGATCGTTCCTTTCGGCGGCTTAGATACGCAGGGAACGGCATCATGAAATCCAGCGGGAATGGCGGACGGCCATAAATCCGCTTATGGAACCGGAATGTCCCTCCTGCAGTTGCGCACCTTCGTCGAAGTCTACCGCCGTCTTTCACTGAGCGAGGCGGCCCGGGCAATCGGCATCACCCAACCGGCGGCGTCGCAGCACATCGCCTCACTCGAAGCGCAATTGGGCCGTCCCTTGTTTGATCGCCATTCGCGGGGTGTTCGACCAACAGCGATTGCCGACGATCTGGCGGCTTCGATCGGAAGCAGCCTCGACACGGCGGAATCGGCACTGGCCAGCGCGCGGGCCCGATCGTCGCGCATCTCGGGCACGGTCCACATCGCCGCGCCGTCGGACCTGCTGGGCGAAATGATCACGCCCCGGCTGGCTCCGCTGCTGGAGGCAGGGCTGGACCTGCGCCTGCATATCGGCGGGCGCGAGGCGCTCTATGCCTTGCTCCTGGAGGACAAGGTGCACCTGGCCGTCACCGCCTCGCAACCCGAAGATTCGCGCCTGGCCTTCCATGCGCTGGGCGAGGAACACCTGCGCGCCGTAGCCTCGCCCGCCGTGGCCATGCGGATTGCCGAATTGCCGCTTGCCGACGGGCTCAACCGGACGGCCCACCTCGCCTACGACCTCGACCGGCCGCTGCTGCGAACCTGGCTCCATGCAAACCAGCTCGAGCTGACGAGCCAGCCCGCGTTGACCGCGCCCGATTTGAGAGTATTGCGATCGGGATTGTGCGCGGGTCTCGGCTGGACGGTGATGCCCGGCTATCTCACCCGCAGCGAACGCGCTGCCTGCACGCTGATCGAGATACCCGCCCCGGTCACGGTGCCGCGCAACGCTTACTACCTCGTCTGGGCACGCTCATCGCTGCGACACCCGCGCGTGGCCATGGCTCGGGACGCCCTGATTGCTGCACTCCGAATATAATTGTGGCGACGCCTATTGGGCCGTGAGCGCAATGTTTGGTCTGAACCAATTGAGCGCTGGCTGAACGAATGGCGGCTTTCGGGATCGTCGGCTACAAGGCCGAACGACCGAATTTACGGCGCAAAGCAGTCAATTCGGTTGCGCAGGCTATGGCCTCCCTGCTCGAGCATTTATGCCTTTGGTCGACTCGTCACGCGGGTCTCGAATTCCAGGAACCTTGCGGAGAATCCGGGCTTGGATCGTCTTCGCAAAGCCCTTGTGTTTTGATGGAAAATTGCTGCTCGCCCCGAGCTTGCAGCTGGGGGTATCGCCAGTTTCAAATGCTGCCGAAAAATGCGCCCACTGCTACCCACAGGAGGCTCCCCGCTTCAGGCGAATCCATGCGGACGCATACGGCATCAAGCGGACTCGCGCGATGGCACCTCTGTTATTGTCGTCAGTGATTTGCATCCAAAGTCCGGACGCATACACATGCAAGCGCACAAAAGTGGGACTCGAACCTGGTAGCGGAGGAGGGATCCAAGTCTCGAGGGTAACCGGTTGACAACACTGTGGTATTCATCCGATGGGCAGTGTAATACCCCCAATCGATACCCTCACGGCTCCTTTCCACTGACGTGACCTCCGTTTCTCATCCAGCCACAACAAGAGTCCGAGGTTGATTGATCCGCCCCCGTTTTCTGGAGCACCCGAGGCTAGAGTTTTCCGGCCCGAGTCAGGGTGACAGGCTGGCTATGTCA
>MCHG01000247.1_pt1 | contig 23078 bp, 21 predicted proteins | sample 787351 | NCBI WGS metagenome assembly MCHG01 (sample SAMN05430296, study PRJNA330682) | permafrost metagenome | biome: Cold desert; feature: permafrost; material: soil; isolation source: enrichment culture inoculated with soil incubated with H2/CO2 at 20 degrees... ... | reverse complement strand
AACACCTGTTTTAAAATCGAATGAGATTTTTCAGAAATCGTATCCAATACCATAGTTAGCAACAAGAGACTTCGATTCATTTGTATTCGGTTAAGAGATAAAATGCATGAAAGTGTTATTTTTTATGCTAAAATCTCAACATTCAAGTCGGAAAATCACTATACGTGGTATTCGAAGTTGTGCATAAAATTCGTTAACCGATGACAAATGGACTTCGATTTGATTGGATATCTTGAGCATGGTTCAATTAAGGGACATAAACACTTGACGAAAATCGGTGTTAAAGGTACATGAACAAAAAGTGTAAGATATTTCAAAAACACATGTTGAATAAGCAAGGCCGTTTTCAGAAAAAACGATCGCAGAAAAAATTGTGAAAATTGAACGGACATCTGCAGAAAGTGGATTATATATTCAACATAAATGTATAAGAACTTCCCTGTTAAAAAAGTAATGAAAAAGGAGATTTGAAAATAATATAACTTTTCCTTTCATCCCCTCTCAAAAAAAATCCCTTTTCCCTTATTCTTTCCTTTATTCTTCAATTCCGAACTATAATATTCAACTGTTTTTTTATGTTCGTCGCTTTTTCTTTCCATTATATAAGCAAAATTATCCGAATCGCACATTTTAAATCATCCATTTTAAGAATTCAGTATTCTTCTATCCCTCGAGACTCATACACTTTCATATTTAATTTCTTTAAATCGCAATATAGGAGTGCAACATATCAGATTTTCGGAAAAAGTAAGAAATAAAAAAAGGAGATAATATTAAATAAAAATCAGACCAATTTATATATTTCAATTCCTTATTTGAATTTTATTTCCTCGTATTCATCCAAAATCCTTCCAATTAACTCATTAAACGACTCGAAGATGCACTTTATGAGAGTTCAACCTTCCAATAACTGAGTTAGAAACAGATATTGACCTGGTTGCTTCCACTTTTAGGTACTCCGATCAAAACTTATAGTTACTAATAACAATATGAAAGTATAAATACATTGTTATAATTATTAATCATTATCTTAATTAGGAAAAGTCACAAGTATTGATTATAGTCAGATATCCAGCTGATCTGGAGGCTGCCATGCTCACTTTTCTGTCACAAAAAGGAAAGAAGAAATTACTGTTGATTTAGAATTTAAATAAATTGGCCTGTTTTCTCTCTTCCGGGATATTCCACCCATTTAAATTAAAAATATCAGTTGCTATACGTCTAGCTTTTATCTTTCCTTCTTTATATCCCTTAACTATCTCCGGTCTTTCAGCCAGATAGATTAAGACGTTTCCATGACAAGGAGAAGGAGAACACCAACATGCAAGAATCTTATTATCTAGGAATCCAATATCCTCCAAAAGCCTATTCTTTTCAAGGATATAGAAAACATATTTCCAGATAACTGTTAATCTGTCCTTCTCGGAATCCATTTTAAAAGGGTTTCCCCACTTTGATTTTCGATCAATGCGTACATGTAATCCAGATACACAAGACGCATTGTGCATGTTTAATAGAGAGGTCCCATTGATGTTTATTCCTCCTCTGTGCCGTCTTCCATGTCTTCCAATTAGACAAAATATTTGATAATATAATCACAAGCTGGATTCGGGCACATAACCCCCATCCGCTTATATTTTCGATCCCCAAGCACCCATGCTGTTTTTAGGTATTCTTTTTCACATTTCAGGCATACTGTGATTGAAGCCCCGTTGTTTGCAGTGACTTTTTTGAAAGCTTTGGCCACCTTCTTGGTAAACGGGCTAGCTTTCCGTCTCCGATCGGTCTTCCATCGACCTTGACAAGGGGTGCGATTTCTGAGTACATGTGACTTCGTCAGTGTTTATCTTGCGGATACAGCTCAAGAATATAGTATAATTAAGAAAAACAGTAGCATAATTATATACACAAAATGATAATATGATGTATAGGGGGAAATTCGTGTTAGTTATAAAAGAAATAGATTCTGTTGCATTCGGAAAACTCCTTACAATCCTTTACGGAACAATGGGTCTCGTTTTCGGGCTATTCACAACAATCGCTGCTTTTATGGGATTTTCGATGCCAAAAAAATATGGGATATTTTCCTTGATTTTCGGGAAATGGGCTGTACTCAGTCTACCTGTATTTTATGGGGTCTCTGGTTATTTTATAGGACGTATCGCAGCTGGCCTGTACAATGCTGCAGTGGGCTCAAAAAGAGGCTTCAAGATAGAGGTTTTGCGCTGAGTATTTAATCTTCATAAAAAGAAGCTTGAATCCTGGATTTTTAGTGCCTTGATAGTTTACCCATATCGTCTTGATAGTTTACCCCATATTGTCTTGATAGTTTACCCCATATTGTCTTGATAGTTTACCCCATATTGTCTTGATAGTTTACCCATATTGTCTTGATAGTTTACCCCATAGTGCCCCAGTAATTGCCTTTTTCATTCCTCCTCTTTTTTCTAGTTATGGTAATCTTTTCCTTTATATTGTCGTTTTTTCTTATTCAGTCCCTGTTTAGAAAAATTTCGACATTAGGGATGGCTCTGAAGTACACTGTTCCACGAAGTTACATTCTTTGCAGAACTTTTCCTCTTCTCTCTCGGGCATGAGTCCGGCTTTTATTTTCTCTACGCGTCTGCAAATCTGGATAACTTCTCTTCTATCTGAACTTCGAATGATTACTTTCCTCAGAAGGCCAAAACTTACATATTCCACAAAGGCAAAGGGCACTTCTTTCCCATCCCCGGCTTCAAGAAGAAGGACAAGAGCTGCGGCATGTAGACGGTCAGAAGCCCATACGCCCTGATCAGGGCAGTTTCCGGGCTTTAAGATTGAAGGGACCTGCGCACCTTCGAAACAAACCAGTTTGGAGGGAACACCTTTCAGGTTTAGTTTTTCCGAAGAAAGAAATGGCTCTGTTTTAATAGGTGTGAGTGCCGCAAGCATAGGCTCTTTCCCGTATTCTTCAACTGCCCTGAGAAGGTTAGTTGCGATTTCGGGGATTTTAGCTCTTGCCCGTGCCTCAGCCTCATCACAAATTCCCCTCCCAACACCTGCAAGTTCCCTGGGAAACAGAAGCGGTAGATCGATACATATCTGAGCAAGGGTAACTTCAAGCTCTTTACACAGGTTATCGGCGTTTAACGAACACTGTTTTATAATTTCAGGGTAGGTCAGGGAAAGTTCTTTCAGAAGCATTCTTTCAAGCCTTGACACGTTTACCTCTGGAAACAACTCAAATCCCCGGCTGACAAAGTATGCCTTTCTCGGGCAATTGATATACAGAAGAATGTCTGAGACAGTAATTCCCGGATTCTGCGGCTCGGTGAACATCAGATACTAAATTCATTTACAAACATTATAAATTTTTTGAGCAAGACCTCAAAATAAGTCGATAGAGGAAGTTCTGCGACAATCGACGAACTCGTATTCGTTAGATATATAAGGTAATGATCCCTCTTAGATACGTGAGTCATGACATCCAATGAATCCTCAGAAAATCTGCGCAATCGTTTAGCGGAAAAAATGGCTGGCGATATCACTCTTTCAGAAAAGCCGGGAGAGTCACTGAAAAAGTGGAGGTTAAACTTTGAGATATCCCAGACAGATATTGCAAATTACCTTAAGGTATCCCCCTCTGTTATCAGCGACTATGAAAGTGGGAGACGAAAGTCTCCAGGAACACTGATAATCAAGAAGATTGTGGAGTCTCTTCTTGAAATTGATACGGACCGGGGAAGCAAGAAAATTCACGCTTACGAGTCAATACTTAACGCCGAAAGTAGCACAAAATCCATCTACTCTACATATGAGTATACCCTCCCAATACAACTTGCAAAATTAGTCAACCTTATAGAAGGAGATGTTATCTACAAAGGAGTTGAGAAGCCTCTTTATGGCTTCTCAGTTATTGACAGCCAGAGAGCCATCCTGGAACTTTCTTCACATGAGTTCCAGAAGCTTTATGGTTGGAGTACGGACAGAGCTATGCTCTTTACTAAGGTTAGCTCCGGAAAATCCCCAATGGTAGCCATTCGGGTCACTAATCTCAAACCCGGGGCTGTGGTACTACATGGACTCCGAAAAGAAGACGTAGAGCCTGTTGTAGTCAAGATGGCGGAAGTTGACCGTATACCCCTAGTCACAACTACAATGGATCTCGATCAGGTTGTCCAGCTACTTAGAAAATACAGTCAATACTATGCGAGAGAATGAACTCACTAGAATTGATGCCTTAAACAATCAAAAACAGGTGAAAACATGACTATTGGAATCGTATCTTATGGCGCTTATGTTCCCAGATACCGTATAAAAATTGAGGAAATTGCCCGGCTCTGGGGTGACGATGCTGAGGCTCTTAAAAATGGCCTTATGGTATATGAAAAGTCCGTGCCTGATGTCGATGAAGATGCAGCAACAATAGCCGTGGAAGCTGCAAGATATGCAATGGCAAGAAGCGGGGTCAACCCTAAAAGAATCGGGGCGGTATATACTGGTTCGGAGAGTCATCCCTACGCCGTAAAGCCGACAAGTACGATTGTTGCCCAGGCCATAGGAGCAACCCCAGAAATGACTGCCGCTGACTTTGAGTTCGCCTGCAAGGCAGGAACAGCCGCAGTTCAGGCCTGTATGGGATTAGTGGGCTCAGGGATGGTTGATCTGGGTATGGCTATCGGAGCAGATGTATCCCAGGGAGCCCCAAGTGATGCCCTTGAGTACACTGCAGCTGCAGGCGGAGTTGCTTGCCTCATCGGAAGAAAAGAATCCGAGCTTGCCGCAATCATCGAGGATACTTATTCCTATACAACCGATACCCCCGACTTCTGGCGAAGAGAAGGAATGCCCTATCCTGAGCACGGGGGTCGCTTTACGGGAGAGCCAGGCTACTTCAAGCACGTAATTAACGGTGCAAAAGGCCTTCTAAAAAAAATCGGGACGAAGCCCGAAGATTATGATTATGCAGTCTTCCACCAGCCAAACGGGAAGTTCCCGAGCAAAGCTGCAAAAATGCTTGGTTTCACCAAAGCCCAGATTACTCCCGGACTTGTGGTTCAGAAGATTGGGAATACATATTCAGGTTCCTGCCTTATGGGGATTGCCGCAACTCTTGATCAGGCAAAGCCAGGGGATAGAATTTTTGCAACTGCTTTCGGGTCCGGAGCAGGATCCGACGCTTTTAGCATAACAGTTACAGATAGGATCGAGGAAATCCGAAACAAGGCTCCGACTGTTTCCGAATTGATTAAAGATCCCATATACATCGACTACGCAAGGTATGCCAGGCATAAAGGCAAGATCCGCCTGGCCTGAAAACGGAGTGAATATTATGAGAGACGTAGCAATTATCGGAGTAAAGAACACCAAATTTGGAGAACTCTGGGAAGAATCCTTGAGGGATATAGTTGTAGAAGCCGGAATAGGAGCAATCGAAGATGCAGGTGCTAGCGGAAAAGAAATCGATGCTCTCTATGTAGGGAACATGAGCGGCGGCCGCTTTGTTGACCAGGAACATATAGGAGCTCTTATTGCGGATTATTCCGGGCTTTCCAAGAACCTGCATATTCCGGCTACCAGAGTAGAGGCTGCCTGTGCGTCGGGTGGGCTTGCACTGCGTCAGGCTATCATGTCTGTAGCATCTGGTTATAGTGATATCGTGGTTGCAGCAGGGGCAGAAAAAATGACTGATGTCGGGTCTGAAGAAGCATCTTCCGCTCTTGCAGCAGCAGCTGACCGGGAATGGGAAGGTATGGCAGGAGCAACTTTTCCTGGCCTGTATGCAATGATTGCAAAACTGCATATGCACAGGTACGGAACTACCAGCGAACAGCTTGCAGAGGTTGCCGTAAAAAACCATAAAAACGGATCCTTTAACCCCATTGCTCAATATAAAAACATAATTACCGTGGACGATGTTTTGAACTCCATAATGGTTGCAGATCCTCTGCATATTTTTGACTGTTCTCCAATAACAGATGGCGCTTCAGCCCTTGTGCTTGCTCCTGCAGATATTGCCCACAAATACACTGATACCCCCATTTATATCAAGGCAACAGCCCAGGCAAGTGACACGATTGCGCTCCATGACCGACGGGATATAACAACCCTGGATGCAACCGTAGTCGCTGCAAAGCGGGCATATTCCATGGCAAAATTGAAGCCTAAAGACATCGACCTTGTTGAAGTACACGACTGCTTTACGATTGCCGAGATCTGCGCTATTGAAGACCTCGGCTTTGCAGAGAAAGGGAAAGGCGGAATTGTCACAGCAAACGGAGAAACTGCAATCGGAGGCAGGATTCCTGTCAACACGTCTGGTGGCCTCAAAGCCTGCGGGCATCCTGTAGGAGCAACAGGCATAAAGCAGGCAGTGGAAGTCGTAACCCAGTTGCGTGGAGACGCAGGTAAACGCCAGGTAGCAGGCGCAAAGTACGGAATGACCCATAATGTAGGAGGGTCAGGAGCAACAGCAGTAATACATATTTTCTCGAGGGAGAGGTGATATCGGATGTCTTCCGTTCCAAGATTCTGGAGAAATCTCGGCAGCAGGTATAACCTTGAAGGCACCCGCTGTAAAGAATGCGGGGAATATTTCTATCCCCCGCGCAATGTTTGCGTAAACTGCAGGCGGTCGGGCCAGATTGAACCCTTTAAGTTTAAAGGCACTGGCGAAATCGTAACCTATACATTAATCCACACAGCTGCAGAAGGTTTTGAAAGCCAGGCCCCATATACCCTTGCAATAATCAAGCTGGATGAAGGGCCCAGCCTGACTTCCCAGGTTGTAGGCGATCCCGAAAAGATGCATATAGGAATGCGGGTTAAATCCATTTTCCGCAAGCTAGGGGAAGGCGGCGACCGCGGCATGATATACTACGGCACCAAATTCACCCCTGCAGATACCTGACAGGCTCCGGATTTTCCGGATTCTGTTAATAGATTGGTAAAGTGAGGATTTCCCCCCTTTAACCGGATTGAACTGGAGATGTCTGAAAACTATGATTGAAGTGGAAGTCAAGATCAGAGCGGATCATGAGAAGGCCCGCTCCATCCTTAAGAAAATAGGGGCAGTTAAAGTCAGGGTTGAGAATCAGTCAGATACTTATTTTGCAGCTCCTCACAGAGATTTTGCAAAAACCGACGAGGCGCTCAGGATTCGCTCCCTGGACGGTCAAGCTGTGTTGACTTACAAAGGCCCTAAACTCGATGGCGTCTCCAAAACCCGGGAAGAACTCGAAACTCCTGTGGATGAGGTCACTACCACAAGGGTACTTCATGCCCTTGGGTTTTCGGAAGCCGGGATAGTCCGCAAAATAAGGGAAGTCTTCAGGGCAGGAGAGATAACTGTCTGCCTTGACGCAGTCGAAGATCTCGGAGAATTTTTAGAAGTCGAAATCGTAGCTGAAAACGAAAAAGACCTCGAAATTTCAAGAGGAAAGTTATTCGAATTACTAAAACAGTTTGGAGCCGGAGAAAAAGACTCAATCCGGATTTCTTATCTTGAAATGGTGCTGGAAAAGAACAATATTTAATGCATTCAATTGGTGGCTCTAGCTGTTTTTCAAAATTTATTTACCCTGTTGCTCATGCCCGTTATAATGCGGACACGAAACAACTGGCAAATTTTAGTTTATTTATCAAACTAACTTAACTTGATATTGTCAAATTAGTTTGATTGCTTAATAAAACCCTACTCCACTTTTACTTGACATTTTATTGTTTTTCAACTCAGAATGTTCAATTACTTTACTGTGATATAGTTAGTCTTCTTAACAGTGTTACTACCTGCCGCATTCTTTACTTTCAAGGTAACAGTGTACTTTCCTGCTTTTGTATATTTGTGAACAGGACTCTGTAATGTTGAGGTACTTTTATCTCCAAAATCCCAGGACCAATAATATGCATCTGTACTCTTATCAGTAAATTGAACATTTAAAGAATGGGGTCCAGTGGTCGGAGATGCAGTAAAAGCAGCAACTGGAAGGAAACTAATGGTACCCATGTAGATATCAGGCTTATCCTGTCCATTGCGATAATCTGTCCACACGATTTTGTTATTGAATATGGCAGGTTCAATCTGGATTGACTTATCGGCAGTATGTATTTGTTGATGGGTAACAAGATCGTATGCATAAATATCCCAATTTCCATTTCGATTATCCTGCCATACTATAGTATTACCGTAGATAACAGATCCTACTGAATCTGATTTATTTGTTGTGATCCGGGTCTCCTTCTTAGTGGAAAGATCATACATGTAAATATCCCAGTTTTTATTGCGATATGCATCATAAACTATTCTGTTACCGTAAATATCAGGCATACCAATTACGTCTGATCCCCGGTCGCCTTTAGTGATTTGAGTTCGCTTTTTGGTGGAAAGGTCGTACATGCAAATATAGTAATCTCCGCCGTTGAACAAGTCAAAGTCCAACCACACTATACTATTACCATAGATGGCAGGCGAATTTGATGATTTTATTGTTGGTATTTGAGTTTCCTTTTTGGTTGAGAGATCATACATGTAGAGTTCATGCCAACTTTCATTATCATTAGCAGCAGATTTGTCATACACTATCCTGTTTCCATAGATATCAGGCACCGATGCTACTCCGCTCGTGGTGATCCGAGTTTGTTTTTTTGTGGAGAGATCTTGCATGTAAATATCAAAGCCATCTGCCCATACAACGGTGTTCCCGTAGATAGCAGGATCTGTTTGATATGCTGGATTTGTGGTGTGAATTTGCTTTTTATTTGAGAGATCCTGTATGTAGATATCCCAGTTTCCATTGCGACTATCCTGCCACACTATTGTGTTACCGTAGATTGCAGGATTTGATGCTGTTCCATGATTGGTTATCCACTTTTCAGTAATAGATGCCGACGCTGTAGATGAAACCAGAATTAAAAATAAAACCATAGCTGCTGAGGCTATAGCTATTGAACAAAGCTTTTCCTTATGTCTCATTTCTCTTTCTCCCTTCAAAAAACTCGATTTTTAGAACGTGTTTCTTATTTTAAAAACTATTTAAATAAAAAGAATGTTTATAAAAAGAGAGAAAAAAGCGGTTCAACAAATTACTGACTTATTATTAAAAAAGTAAAGTGTTCTATCCCAATCATTTCGCTTTTTAAATTTATTTTATTGCAGTTGTATATCTGATACATTCGACCTTATATTCTACTTCATCTTCAAATTTGCTTCATTTTATAGGATCATTTCGTAGTATCATAAAGGAATTAAAATGCCCTCAACGCTTAATCTTTTGCGCCTCATGCTATTGTATCGTGTATTGAACTCCTCAATGATTTTGAATCTGGGAAATAATTTCAGGATATGACATACAGGGTGTAGATTGATGAGGAAAATAATTTTTATAAAAGTGGATCATTAAATATTCCGCCTAATAATTTCAAGTCATTTTCAGAGCTGTATTAAGTTATCTAAATAACACTTCTGCAATCAAAGCAAAAGCTTTAATAATGTTTGAGTTGTTTTTTTGATAAGTACATATGAACAGATGTTCATATATAACGTTGTTTAAAAATTATTCCGATAAGAGGGTTAACTGTGGTTGAACTGGATAGGTGTGAGATTAACTGTATACACGATGAAGCGGTAAAAGCAGTACGTCAGGCTCTATTTGGCGAAGATGTAGCTGTTTCACTGGCAGAACTGTTCAAGGCCCTGGGAGATCCTACAAGAGTAAAGATCCTTTTTTCCTTAATGACCAGAGAACTTTGTGTTTGTGACCTTACCGCCGTAATAGGGATTTCCGAATCGGCAGTATCACATCAGCTTAGAGTTCTCCGGACTTTGCGTCTTGTCAAGTTCCGGAGGGAAGGCAAGATCCTGTATTATTCACTGGCTGATGATCATATTGAGAAATTATTCGCTCAAGGGCTAGATCATGTTACCGAGGATAAAGCCGAAAAGAATGAGGAGTGAATTATGGCAGGGGAGCCAGAAAGAACGGAATCAATAATATCATCCAAACTACTCGTGATCGGCATGGACTGTCCGGATTGCGCGGCTAAAGTAGAAAAAGCTGTTAAACGTATGCCGGGAGTTGGTAACGCTACAATTGTATTCCCAGCTGGAAGGCTCAATGTAGAGTATGATTCACAGCAAACAGGTATTGCTCAGGTATTAGACAAGATTAAAAAACTAGGTTATGAGGCACGAGAAGACGAGCAAAAAATATCAGAGGTTTCTCAAACCACTGACTTTTGCATCATCGGAATGGACTGCGCAGACTGTGCGGCTAAGTTGGAAAAACGTATGGCCAAGGTCCCTGGAGTCGAGACTGCCCAAGTCAATTTCGGCGCTTCCAAAATGACGGTAATTCACAGTGGGCCAGTGGTAGAAATCCTATCAACGATTGAAAAAATGGGTTACTCGGGGAAAGTGGACAAGGGCATTCGGATAAAGAATGAACCGACGAGTTTCTGGAAATCAAATCAGTACTCCAGGCCCACAGTGATTTCTTTAATTATGTTGATCTTTGGGCTTATTGCCGGAAAGCTGGAAGCACCTGAGTTAATAGTCAATGGACTGTTCATGATCGGGATTTTTCTGGGTGGCTTTCTACCAGCTAAGAACGGCATTTCCGTGCTAATTAATGCATGGGAATTTGACATGAATCTCCTTATGACCATGGCGGTAATCGGCGCGTCCGCAATAGGTGAATTTGAAGAGGCTGCAGCGGTTGTATTTCTTTTCTCTTTCGGAAATGCTCTGCAAGGCTATACCCTGGATAAAACACGTAATTCCATTCGGGCTTTAATGGAAATCACACCAAATGAGGCCCTGGTCAGGCGAGGAACGACTGAAATAACGTTGCCTGTAGAAGAAATCCTAGTAGGGGATATCATTATTGTTCGTCCCGGTGGAAGAATTGCTATGGATGGCAAAGTATCTACTGGCTACTCTACAGTGAATGAGGCCCCGATCACAGGAGAGTCCATCCCGGTGGAAAAACAGCCTGGAGATGAGATATATGCAGGAACGGTCAACGAACGCGGTTCGCTTGAGGTCGAAGTTACCAAACTGGCTAAGGACAATACAATATCCAGAATTATTCATATGGTGGAGGAAGCAGAGGGGCAGCGAGCACCATCTCAACAATTTGTTGATAAGTTCGCGAAATATTATACCCCTATTGTCATAATCCTGGCTGCTCTGGTTGCTGCGGTGCCTCCACTGTTTTTCGGACAGCCGTTCGAGAAGTGGTTTTACGAGGCCCTGGCTATGCTACTGGTAGCGTGCCCTTGCGCACTGGTTATATCCACACCTGTGTCCATCGTATCCGCGATTGGCAACGCGGCGAAAAACGGCGTACTCATTAAAGGAGGTATGTACCTGGAAGAAGCCGGGACTTTGTCAGTGGTTGCCTTTGACAAAACCGGCACCCTTACTGAAGGAAAGCCCCGGGTAACTGATATCATTCCTATTGATGGCATCCCCGATCAGGAGCTCTTATCAATAGCATCGGCAATTGAAAGTCGGTCAGAACATCCTCTAGCTGAGGCTATTGTCAAATATGCGAAAGAACGTGGAGCCGAAATCTCCAGTATATCAGAATTTGAGGCGATTCCCGGCAAAGGGGCCAAAGCGGTGGTTCAGGGCAAGACTTATCAGATCGGTAATTCCAGGTTTTTTACTGAACAAGCAATAGATTTGAAACATGTAGAAGGCGAAGTTTCCCGTCTTCAGAACGAAGGGAAAACCGTAATGATGCTAGGAGATGATGAACGCATTTTGGGTCTCATCGCTGTGGCGGATATATTGCGGGAAAATTCCGCACAGGCTATCAATAAACTGAAAAAGGCCGGTATTAAAAAAGTCATTATGCTCACAGGGGATAATGATAGCACCGCTCGTGCTATCGCCACAAAAGCAGGAATCGATGATTTCCGAGCAGACCTATTGCCTGAAGACAAGGTAGATGCGATTAAGAGCCTTCTTTTAGAGCATGGGAAGGTTGCTATGGTGGGAGACGGCGTCAACGATGCCCCAGCTATGGCAATATCCACAGTCGGCATCGCAATGGGAGCTGCAGGCACTGATACAGCACTGGAAACTGCGGATATCGCCCTGATGGCTGACGACCTGACAAAACTGACCGACACGATCAAATTGAGCCGGAAAACACTGGGCATCATCAAACAAAACATTGCATTTGCCTTGATAATTAAAGGATTAATTCTTCTGCTGGTCATCCCGGGCTGGCTGACGTTGTGGCTGGCTGTTGCAGGAGATATGGGGAGCTCGCTTCTTGTTACTCTAAACGCAATGAGATTATTGAGAGTGAAACATGAGGACTAAACGAGCTGATAAAAACTTACTGATCTGAGTTTACGAATTTAGGGAGAAAATAGAATGGAGACTTTAAAGGTTTTAGGTGTGGACTGTAACAACTGTGCAGCGAATGTTCGTAAAGCCCTGGAGGGCGTAAATGGTATTGAAAATATTGACATCAGGCTTTCAGAAAAGGTTGCTCTGGTAACCTTTGATCCTGATAAGGTTAGCAAACAGGAAATTACCGAAAAAGTGGAAGATTTTGGCTACGACGTCGAATAAATAGCATACACATACACCGCCAATCAGACCATGGAGTTTGAGAGATTTATCTTAACGTCAGGGAAAACAAGCTCTTGGCTATGAAATCCATGGCTAGTTGATACTGGATATTACCGAATTATCTAAAAAGCCATTTTATTCATAGAGCCGATCCCAAAACTCAAAATTTACTTTTTTGAATCTCATTTTTTGAGTAAGCAATTAAATTTCTGATCAGGAAAACAGCCCTGAAAAATCTTAATTGATTGATACTAAAAAGGGCTTTAAGATCAGCTTAATAAGTTTCTCATGCCCGCATTATGTACGGACATGAAAAAAACTGGCAAATTTGATTTATTTTGGCTTACTCTTGATTTATTTTGGCTTACTCTTAATTTTCAACGTATTCTGGAACCCGGTTTTATCTCTTTATCTGGGGTCAGAACTGCTACAATTTCTGCACAATCATCGGCTGCAAGCATCATGCCGTTTGATTCAACGCCGCAGAGTTTGACAGGTTTAAGGTTGGCGAGGATAATTACATATTTTCCTACAAGCTCGTCTGGAGTGTAATACGAAGCCATTCCCGCAACAAGCTGCCTCGGTTTTTCCTCTCCTATATCCACTTCAACCCTGAGGAGCTTGTTTGACTTCTTTATGGGTTCGGCAAGTAAAACCTTTCCTACTCTGATATCGAGTTTTGCAAAGTCCTTGTACTCGATCATGGGAAGGATTTCTTTTTGCTCGGTTTCTTCAGCTTTTGCTTCTTCCGATTTTGCGGCCTCTTCTGCAGGTCCCATTCCATCGGATTTAGCAGGTTCTTTTTGATTCCCTTTTGATGCAGCTTTTTTTGCATCGGCGGCTTTTACCCTCTGGTTTGCGATCTCTTCCATCTCTCCGATCCTGTCATCTTCGAGCTTGGTAAAGAGAATCTCAGGTTTTTCGAGTTTTGTGCCTGCTTTTATGGGCACTAGAGCTTCGCTGTACTGAGCTGCATGCAGGTCTCCTTCCTGCCCGAGTCCTTTCCAGGCGGTTTCCATAGTTTGCGGGAGCACGGGCTCAAAGATAATACTGAGGGCTTTTGCCAGGTGGAGGCAGTTGTAGAGTACATTTCCGCAGGCTACTCTATCTTTTTTTATCAGGCTCCAGGGCTCATGAGACTGGAAGTAGCTGTTTCCGAAAGATGCAAGAGTCATTGCAGAATCAACGGCTTTTTTGAACTCGTATTCAGCTATTGCTGCTTTTATCTCTTTTATGGCTTTTTCTATTTCGTCCCTGACTTCAGGATCGAGCTCCCCATCGGGGACTTCTCCATAGTTTTTGAAAGCAAAAAGCATTGTTCGGTACAGGAAGTTTCCGAACACTGCCACCAGTTCAGTGTTGATCTTTTCCTGAAGCACCCGCCAGGAGAAATTCAGCTCCTTAGTGTGGGAGGTATAGCTTGCCAGGTAGTACCTCAGGAGGTCAGGATGGAAGCCGTGATCAAGGTAATCTTCCCCTACCCAAACCACATAACCCCTGGTTTTGGAGAATTTTTTATCTTCGATTTTGACCATACCTGAAGCTACAACAGCAGTCGGCACTGAATACTCTGCCCCTTTAAGCATGGCAGGCCAGAAAATGCAGTGATGGTAGGTGATGTCTCCTCCTATGAAATGGACAATTTCCCCGTCATTTTTCCAATATTTTTCCCAGGAATCTCCTGCCTTTGCAGCCCATTCCTCTGTAAAGGCTATGTACCCTATGGGGGCATCTACCCAGACATAGACAACGAGGTCATCATGTCCAGGGAATTTTACCCCCCATTCCAGGTTCCTTGTGATACACCAGTCTGTAAGCCCCTGCTTTACCCAGCCTAATGCGTAGTTTATGGCATTGCTGGTTCCCCCAAGGTCATTTGAGAGATAGTCCATGAGATAATCACTAAACTCAGAAAGCTTGAAAAAGAAATGTTCCTGATGGCGGTACTCGGCAGGCCCTCCGCAGATAGTACAGACAGGATTCAGAAGTTCTCCTGGCTCCAGATGCTTTCCGCATCCCTGGTCACATTCGTCTCCTCTTGCAGTTTCCCCGCAGTGAGGACAGGACCCTTCGACATAGCGGTCAGGGAGAAAACGGTTGCATTTAGGACAGTAGGCAATTTCGATGGTTTTTGGATACACGTAACCTTTTTCAATCAGCTTGTTGACTATATCCAGGGTCCTGTTGTGATTTTCAGGATCATCCGTTGTCCCAAAAGCATCAAAGTGAATTCCTAGCTGCTTGAAAGTCTCGTCAAAATGTTTATGATATTTCTCTACAAGCTCTTTAGGAGTGATCCCAAGTTCCTCGGCATTCACTGCAATGGGGGTACCGTGAGTGTCCGAGCCGCAGACTAAGGTAACTTCCCTTCCTTCCTTCCGCAGGGAACGGGCAAAGATATCAGCGGGCACATAAGTCCGGAGATGACCGATGTGGGCCGTACCGTTAGCATAAGGCAGGCCACAGGTCACAAGTACGGGTTTACTGGATGATTCTGACATTCTTATCTCCATATATTTTTTATATATCCTCTTCGATGATTGCAACTCTGAAATATATTTCGCTTATTGTTTTTACAATGTAACTTATTTGAGGAATAGTTGATAATCCTATATAAAGAAGGATGCAATGTATAGAAAGATTAATAATGACTCCGACAATTCAGACCATCAAGCAGATTCCATTATCAGTAGGTTTCTGCAAATTACCTTTCTTTCAGTTACCTTCTACATGATTCTACATAATATACCTGCCCTGTTAATTAGAATTTTCAACAAGGCCCAAGACCGGAGATTAAAACGGTAAATCCAAATTATACGGTCCTGCTGATATGAACGATAAAAATATCAATCCAGAAGGCACGAAACCAGAGGATATATCTGGAGATGATATCTCAGAAAGTAGTGCTTATAATAGAAGAGAGAACCTCATCCCTAGTGAAGGCATTCAGGATTCCAGGGGCAACTCTTCCTATGAAGGCTCTACCTCGGATGACCCGGGTTTCGGAAAAGTGGCTAATCAAGAAACTCATTTCGAATCTCCTGAAATAAACAAAACTGCAAGCGAGAATTTAAAAATGAATTCAAATTTTCCTCCACAGAAAAAAAAGCGTAGCTCAATGTCCTATATACTGATCTTGTTTGCCCTCCTTACTGTTATACTGGTCAGTGCTGCGGCAATTCTCTACGGTTTTGGTATTGGAGGAAATCTAGGAAACTCTCAGAAGGTGGCAGTTATCTATGTCCAGGGCACCATGTTTACGGGAAACGCTCCTGCAGGGCTTGGATATGCAACCTCGGAAGAGATTTCTGAAAATATCCGCAGCGCTGTAGCGGATAAAGAAGTCAAAGCAATTGTGCTTCGGATCAACAGTCCTGGAGGGTCTCCTGCAGCAGCCCAGGAAATTGTAGGAGAAATTAAGAAAGCCAAGGCGCATGGGATTCCTGTTGTCGTTTCCATGGGGGATTCCGCTGCCAGTGCCGCATATTATATATCTGCCCCTGCAGATTACATTATGGCAAACCCCTCTTCAACTACCGGCTCTATTGGAGTGATCTGGGTCTTTCAGAACATGTCTGCGTTCTATAAAGGAAATGGAACAAATTATCAAGTTATAAAGTCCGGGGAACTGAAAGATATGGGAAGTACCTGGAGGGGGCTCACAGATACGGAAAAAGAATATGCGAATACTGTAGTCATGGAAATCTACGAAGACTTTGTAACCGAGGTTTCCAAAGGACGTAACATGTCCACGAGTGATGTAAAAGCCCTTGCTGATGGCCGCATATACACCGGAGCCAAGGCAAAGCAGCTAGGGCTTATAGATGGTTTCGGAGACCTCTACGATGCAATTGATAAGGCTGCAGAACTCGGAGGAGTTACAGGGAAACCAACAGTTGTATATATGAACAAGGCAAGCCTCTCAAAGTTGCTTCTGGGTTCAGGTTCCGGAGAATCCAGCGAAGCCCAACAATTTACCAGTTACTTTGAAAACAGTCCATATGGGAAAATTCTTGCCTAAAATCCCGTATAAATTAAACTCTCAAAAATTGGGAAGATGTTTCCAATTCAAAAATAGATAAGATGTTTCCAATTGCAAGCAATTGGAGAATTACTTAATTTCCCTTCTTATTCTCAATTTTTATTCAGTTTTTTTCCTTTTTTTCGTATTTATTTTTCTTTTTGCCTTTTTCCTTAACTTTCCTCTGAATTTCCGGCTTTCCTCGTACAGATCTTGTCCAGGAGCAGGATATTGTCAAGCATAAGGGACCCACTCCATCCCAGAGGAATTGCCCAGGCAGGTTTGCCTGTAGATTTATCCATCTGCTCCGGAAGAAGGCCTGTACTGGTTGCACCAGCAAGAGCACATTTAAGGTATTTAATTCCTTCTCTGGTTAGTTTGTTCACGGTTTCTGTATAGCTATTTTCATTTCCAGAGGGGATGTCGTTCGTAGGGGCAAACATGGCTTTTTCAGAAGGGAGGTCAAGGGCAAGGGCAAACATCGCTTCCGAAAGCCAGAGAGTGGTTACTACCCATGGGTTTCCGTCAATGTAACTGTCGTTTTCATACCTTTTGATCCCATAACCCTGATTAATGGGCACTGAGAGTTTTTTCTGGATATTTTCTATCATAAATAGGATCATATCCTTTTCTACAGGGTCTTTTGGAGACAGCATTCCAAATGGAATATAAGTGCTCAGGATGCTTGCATCAATAGTTTTGTCCAGTTTATCGTTGAGGATTCCTTTTGCAAAATAGCCGTCCTGAAGCCAGAAACGATCAACTGTAGCCTGCTTGATGAACTCAGCCCTTTTCTTCCAGCGCCTTGCCATGCCATCTTCCCCGTTTTCTTCAGCCAGGTGGGAAGCGCCCATAAGCCCGGCATAGATTGCAGCGTTCGTATATGTAAAAATTCCGTAGTAAGTCTCCCACAGGTCCATACAGCTTTCGTGAATCCCGGATTTCGTCCGCTTCATTAGATATTCGGCAGCTCTGAGTACGGAAACCCATACCTCATCCAGAAACTCAACTTTTTTCAGGCCTTCTAAGATCTTGTAGTAAATATCCATGGCATAAAGTGTAGATCCTGTTTCATCTATCTGAGTCGAGTAATCAAAATTACCCCAGGAAGGAGCTATATCCCCATTGAGCCAGTAGCGTTGAAACCAGGAACCATCAGGAAGTTGGGTCCGGATAGACCACTTGAAAAACAGGTCACAGTACTCAGGATATCCCGAGTGTTTGAGTGCGAGTACGATCTCCGAGGTATCCCTATTCCAGCAAAAACCGTACCCCCCACACTTTTCGAAATTGGAGTCAAACTCAGGAGCAGCTACAAAAGATCCATATTCGCGGTCTTGAAGAAGGTAAAGCATGAGAAGAGATCGGTTGTAGGCGCTGAACAGTTCCTGACGCAGGTTCTCGTATCCTTCGAGCCCTGGCATTTTGAGCACCTTTTTTTTAGCAAGCCACATAACCCAGTGTTCTCGCGTCTTTTCGAAAATAGATTCCAGAGGCAATTTAGATAGCTCATGCATTCGCTTATAAAGAAGGTTCCGTGAAGATGCAGCCCCTATGAGGATAACAAATTCATTTGATCCGTTAGCTTCCAGTTCAAGATCCCAGCCAGCAGCGTTGTTAATATTCCCTATATCCTCTTTATTCCGCTGGAGTTTTCCATCTTCCATATCATACTTGGAATTCGTCCACCAGATGGTATCCATAGCTTTTCCGATCTGCCATTCAGTAAATTCGGGCAGGGAATGGATCCCGATATAATAGTTTTGCCAGTACTGTACGAGCAGGCGAGCAGCTGAATCGCAAAATCCCGAATTTTTCTTAGACGTTTCCCCTACATTGAAATTCGAATAGTAGAAAAATTTTCCTGAAATCTTTTTCTGGGACTGAACCTTAAACCTGCGGATAAGAACAGGCACATCCGGGTGTACAAGGTCAAGAATTGAAATTCTTATCCCCGAGTCATGGTAAAGTTTAGTGGATACAATATTGGTGTCTTCTATATAATTCTGGATGCTGTGCCAATCGTTATCGTTTGTCCAGAGAAGTTTTTCCCCTGTATAGATGCAGGCAAGGGACTCTTCTACGTGCTGAGCATGATCTCTGCGGGGGTAGAAGAAGCCTAAGATGTCCCCCCTTCTCCCCATTGTCACAAGCAGTTCATCATTTCCTAAAATGACATTCGGTTGCCTGATCACCGTGTATCCCCTCTTAGCTGGTATTCCTGGCTTGCGCCGGAGGGAGCCAGCGAAATTATGTGTTCACATACCTTCTTTCCTGTGGCTTTACAGCTAACCTCCCTTACACTGATATTCTTCCCGAAATAGTCGGTCAGGTAACCCGCGAAGTAGCCGCTCATAAAGGCACAAACAGGCTGGTCGGACGCTCCGTAAACATCGGCTATAAAAGAGTCATTTACAATGATTTTTCCTTCATAAGTCTTGGGATCACATTCAATTTCCAGGATTCCCCAGCCCACAGCTCTGTAGAGTTCAGCAAGTACGCTTGCGAAATTGCTGTCATTAATAGGCATGATGCTCTTGAAATATTTTGCCGCATGAATCCCTCCCTTAAGCCCTGAAATGGTGAGAAGCCCCTCTGCATGCGGCACACTTTCGTTGAGAGTCTTAATGATATCAACAATTGTGAGTGCTCTTGCCATAACTCCCCTGACTCCTATTACATTAAGGGGAAAGTCCACGGAAGAAATCATCCCGTATTTTGAAATCCCGTATTCGACTTCACTTACAGCTTCCAGACCTTTTATTTTTTTAGCTAGATCGACAGGATTAATATCTTCATTAAGTTCAGTAAATACAGAATATTCTCCTGTTTTTTGTGTAATATTATCCAGATGACCAAACATAATGAATGCTTTCTCTTTTTCCAGAAAATCAGTTATTAAGGATAAAGATCCAGGCTCTTTAGAATAAATAATTTTGAACCATACAATCTGCGAATTTTCATTGAAGCCTGCAAACATGAATAAATCTCTAACCATGTGACTCAAACTCCTATAATTATTATGTGTACATTTAATTAAGCTATTGCGCTAAGTTTCCTGAATACCTGAGCTTTGAAATCCATAACTACTGCCATGAAATTGACTGCTGCATCGAATGGTGTGGAATAAACGCTGAAATAAGAGTGTACATCCCCATCCCCGAGCCATTTAGTGCACATATAATAATAATGATCCGAAGTTAGCAGGTGCTTCCATATACGCAGGATTTGAGGGTCTCCTGTTTTTCTTACAAAGGGTTCAAGCAACTTTGTTTCTTCAAAACAACGTCTTTGCATATCGTTTCCAAGCCATGCGCTTGTATCGCGTTCCATATCAGCCCAGGAAATGGTGGAAAAATCCCCTACATCTATCTCGGCTACAGGTGAGTATTTTTCGACAATCTCGAGAGGAGTGCTGAAACTAAGGTTATTCTTTAAGACTTCTCCAGGCAGTTTTTGCAGAAAGGCAAAAATTCCGGTTTCTTCCCACTGGTGCTCTCCAAATGTCTCATAATCCATAAAGATATTAACACAGTCCTCTTTAACCCCTGAGGCCCATAATGCCCACTTTTCCGCAGTCAGAGGATATCCTTCCCACCACCTTGCCGAAAAACGGTATCCTATATCATCACTCAGCTTGTAGTTTCTGAAAATAATGGGGAGTCCTGAACCTTTTGCCCTGTAAAGTAAGTTAGGGGATCTTCCTTCAAGCATATGATCCGCGCCTTCAGTAAGAATTGCCCTATAACCAAGGTCAGAAGCAATTTTTGCTATTGTATTATTGTAGAGCAGTTCGGTGTTCCGAAATACCTGAGGTTTAACTCCCAGGAGGTCAAACATGAGTTCTCTATGTTCCTTTATCTCTTCGATAAATTCTGTTTTATTTTCATAAAGACTTGAAAGGGAATGATAGAACGTCTCGTCCAGGAATTCCACTGCTCCTGTTTCCGCCATCTGTCGGAAGCCTTCGAGCACTTCTTTTCCCCACAGCTCGCATTGTTCGAGCAGGGTTCCGGTAACAGAAAGAGAAAACCTGAACTTTCCTCCATGCTCGTCAATAGAATCCAGAAGGGCTCTGTTTGTAGGGATGTAGCATTTCCGGGCTACACTTTCAAAAATTTCCCTGTTGCTTCTTTCATCAAAATAACGGTAAAAGCCGGATCTGTCGTCAGGCCAGAACCTGCGCAGTCTGAAGGGCTGATGCAACTGGAAATACATGCAAACTGAAGTCATGCTTCCTCCTCAAGGACAGCTCTCCTGAAATCAGATAGGATGGAAAAATAGTTCACAGCCTTTTCGTATCCTTCCCTGAGATTTCCAGGGTTCATGGAAAAGAGTATTTCGCTCTGCTGCAGATAGCCGAATACCTGTTTCAGTTTCCAGTAATCCTTACTTTCCTTAAGCTGTGAAAGCTCCTCTCCAACTCTCACCAGTTCTCGCAAGTAGAGCTGCTGAGCATGATTTCCTACTGCATTATGCATTCCATAACGGATTGTTTGTTCGGTTCCTAGAGTGGGTAGCCTTAAAGGCGGAAATCTCTTTACAGCTTCAGACGGCGTGAGCATTTCAATGCCCCGGATTTTGAGGGCGCTTGGAAAATTCCTGATAAAATCGGCTATAGGACTATTATTCCTGTAATGAATACATAGATTTGTATAGTTAAAATAAAGGGTCAGGACATCACCGTCCATATTTGCGATCCAGTCCGCGAACTTTTCAGGAATAAGAGGGTATCCTTCCCAATCTTTATCCGAAAAACGCAGCTCAAGATCTTCGCTAAGGTTTATATGCCTTAACAGAGTCGGAAGATGATTTTCAAAGACACTTACAGGATCGTATTCACTTACAAGGTTTCTTGACCCTTCGGCAACTATGCACCTGAAACCCATCTCGCTAAGCATGCGTTCTACCCTTTCGGTGTACAGAAGTTCGGTATTTACGAAAGTTTTGGGGGTAACTCCTAAAAGTTCCCTGATCATCTCCTTGTAGATGCGAACTTCCTCCTGAAACAAGGAAAGGTCGGGATATAGTGAACTTAGGGAATGGTAACTGCAGCTTCCTGTAAATTCCACGCTTCCGCTTTCTCCGAGTTCGCGGAAGGATTCGAGAAGCTCAGGGTCCCACCTGCATTGCTCAAGGAAAGGCCCGGATAGATCAAAGGAATATCTTCCTCCTTTTTCTACTGATTCTAGAAAAAAATCATTAAGCCGCAAAAATTGTTTGCTTGTTTTTAAAAATCTAGAGAAAATGTTTTTCCGGTCAAAATACCGGTCCACTTCAGGCACCCCAGAAAAACCCTCTACAGGCCAATACCATTTCGGACTGTAAGGCAGATGCACTCCCATACAGATGCATACAGCTTTCATAACAAAGTAATCTAGTGCGGAAACCTACTAAAAACTATTGTTTGGCGACTTATTTCAGGCATTCAGTAAAATTCATAAAAATACCAGATTATTGTATCCTTAAATGAGTTAGCATGGCCGATTTTTTTAGACATTTCGATACTTGATACTACAGGCAATCTTGAAAAATGCTCTATTTTCTGGGCGTTATTGAGCAGGAGAAACCAGGATGAAATAAGAATCATTTCCTCTAAAATCTTCTTTCTTGCCGTCAACTATTTAAAAGAGGAAGGATATTTCAATATTCTTGTCAAGGGGCTGTGGCCTAGTCCGGCATGGCGATGGGCTCCAGCGGATAAATGATGAACAACGGGTATACTGAGTCTTTCCCGACGGGGCAGGACAATGAGGAACCGTTGGAGCACTGATAGATGCTCACCAGAACTAAAACTGTTAAAGCAGTTGTTCGGAGATACCCGTCGATCGTGAGTTCGAATCTCACCAGCCCCACCTTTTTTGTTTTCTTTTGTTTCCTTTTGTTTCCTTTTGTTTCCTGCACTAATTCTTTTAAAATTTTTAACTGTTATCAAACTGTTATCATAAATTTTTGAAATCTTTGTACTTTTACTTGTTAAGATTTAAAAGTTAAGAAATTTAAAGAGCAATACTTTCACCTCGCTCCCCTAACAATTATTACATTTTAGCTCCAATCTTCTTCTGTACCCCCTCAATAACAACCGAGGTTCCCACTTTGAGACGAGAAAAAGAAGAGATAGCTGTTCTTGTCAGATCCACCCCTGAAAAAAGTAAAAAGGATGGGAATGGGCATCCTGTCGGAGTGACTGGCATCAATAAAGACGGAGAATTGCTGAGGCTGTATCCGTTCGGGTTCGGGTATGGGGAAGGGCTGGTTGATTTCAGGAAAAATGACCTGCTTGAGGTCACAGTTACTAAGCCTGAACATGATATCAGGTGGGAAAGCAGGAAAGTCCTCAGTTATGTGAACCTGCAGAGTCCCCTTAAAGAGAGGGAAATAAAAGAGCTTGTCCTGCCTCTCGTAAAGTCTGTAGGACTTACGCAGTAGTAGGCTCTGCATATTGTTTTCTCTATACTCTTTAAATATCACAATCTATTTAATTTGTAT
>MCHG01000246.1_pt1 | contig 23094 bp, 19 predicted proteins | sample 787351 | NCBI WGS metagenome assembly MCHG01 (sample SAMN05430296, study PRJNA330682) | permafrost metagenome | biome: Cold desert; feature: permafrost; material: soil; isolation source: enrichment culture inoculated with soil incubated with H2/CO2 at 20 degrees... ... | reverse complement strand
GAGCGCCACGAAATAATCTATGCAATCTAAAGTTTATTTGAAGTTGAGCTAACCCGAAAAATATTTTATTGTTTATTGTTAAGCCGGCCGTCCTTTATTATTTGGTGAACGTTATTTTCAAAATGCCGTTAACGCTCTCTTTCGGCTTTTTTTGTTCCGCAATTAAATGAGACAAAAACAGACCTGCTCAATGAATGAAAATGCAAGCATTAGTTGCACTGGAAACTTCTAGTTTGAAGTAAGCATTCATACTTAAGTCACCCAATATTCCATAACCGCAGAAAACACAGACGGGCAGGGAAATACTCAATCCAGGCTCTATATCCACTGAAAATGCAGACGGGCAGGGATAAACCCAATCAATAAACCGTAACCACGGAAAACGCGGAAAACGCGGAAAAAATGGTGCCCGTGTTTACTTTATTCAGCGTAACTCAATCCAGTCTCTATATCCATTGAAAATGCAGGCGGGCAGGGAAAAACCCAATCAAGACACCGTAACCACGGAAAACACGGAAAACGCGGAAAAGAACTGTGCCCGTGTCTACTTTATTCAGCGTAACTCAATCCAGGCTCTATATCCACTGAAAACGCGGAAAAAACTGTAGTCAACGGATAGGTTAAGTTTATTTTTGAGCACAATTCCTGGATAAGATCAGATTTAAAAAATGTAAATATTCTGTGTAATGACTATAATCCGCTACGGTCCTCTCATTTCGAAATTCACGATTAAATTGATGCGATTCTTCCTGAATCAGTTATGATATACCCGTTATCTCCGTCTGCTATGTATCCCATTGCTTTGAGTTCTCGGAGATGGTTGTAAGTCATTCCTTTCGAAATCCCGGCAGTCGCAGCTATCTGAGTAACCGCAGAAACCCCTTTCTGGATCTCTTCAAGTATCAATTTTTTGGTATCCGAAAGGTTGAAACTCAACACCGGAAAATCAATCATGAAACTGTCCTCTTCGGTGACATACACAATTCTCTGCACCATAGCATTCCTTGCATATGCCCCAAAGAGAGCCCCAAAAGCCTGCGGCTTCCTCCCGCCAGACACATTGACAATTACCTGATTACCTCTATCATGTTCCTGTTCAATAAGTTCAGCAACATCTTTAGCTACGCGCATGGTGTCGTAAACCACAGTATACTTTTTCTCAACCTCAAGCGCATTTTTAAATGTTTTTTCGATCATTTCCTCAGACCGCAACTTCTTTTCATCCGCCCCCTCCTCTGACAGCAGTATAATCTTCGAAGGAGAAAGCCTGGTCACGCAGATAATAACAGGCTCAAGGGAATAGATTGTGGAGATGAGTGTAAGCTTTGGCATTGTATGTTTATTATTGCTGGATTAGCATAAATGTTTTACTATATAGGTTATATATTCTTAGTTTGTTTAATTTGCCAATTATTATAATATAAATTAGAAATGTATATATAGGATATTGATATTTAATGTTTGAGGTTTACTTGTATATGAATGGATTAACAAAGCAGTTATAATTAATTAAGTATAATTGTCTTTTAGATTATTTTATGAGGGTGTAAGTTCTGTGATCGAAGCGATGAAAGAAATTGGTGAGTACGCGCTGGAGAAAGAAAACAAAGATCTAAACGATTCTGTATCAATTTTAGTTGAAAATCCTGCTAGCAATGAAACTTATAAGCATGTATTTTGCATCAAGCTGACTTATAATTATGAAGACTTCGAGTTTAAAGGGATTGATCACCAGGAGTACTCAAAAGAAAAAATTGCAAAATATCTCTATAAGAGAGGGTCATCTAATGGTCCAGATATTTCTCCTACTGCAAGAGTAACAGAAATCAAAAAAACTTTTTCCAACAAAATCATCGGCTGGTTTTCAAAGCCTTTGAAGGAAGCAAAGCCCATATTGGATGGTGAAGAAGTACAATTTTTGGAACTTCTTGGGAAGTGCATAAAAGAAAATGAAGAGATAATACTTTCTGAGCTTGAATCTAAAATAAATTCCGTTGATGCAAAGGAGAATTCGATATTAACTTTATTGCTTGAAGAAAATGGTTTCATTAGATACGTTGGAGATTTAGAAGTATTTAGAAAGATTCTTAAAAATAATGGGGCTTCAAGATTTTACAGCAAATATGGCATTATCTCTAAGGATGATGATAAAGTATGTTCTGTTTGCAAAACATGTAATGAAGTTTATGGTTTCGTTACGCCGTATGAATTTTATACTGTAGATAAGCGAGGGTTTGTTAGCGGGGGATTTGACCAAAGTAAGGCATGGAAAAACAATCCTGTTTGTCTTGAGTGCGCCTTGAAAATCACGGCAGGAAAAGAATACATTGAGAAATACATGTCTTTCAGTTTTTATGGATTTAATTTCCTACTCATCCCCAAGTTACTTAATAAAAGTGTTAGTGAAGATCTTTTTGATACTTTTGAAAAGTTTAACGAGAAAAAATTCGCTTTTAGTGCAGATTATAAAAATTTCTTACAGGATAATGAAAATGATATCCTTGAAATTCTAAGTGAAAAGGCCGATTATCTTAATTTTAACTTCCAATTTTATGAAAAATCCAATGCAGCGTATAGAATTCTTTTGTACATCGAGGATGTCCTTCCTTCAAGGCTAAGAGAGCTTTTCAAATCCAAAGAAATTGTTGATAAGAGAAAAATATTCAGTAATTATCTCTCTAATAATAATGAAGTAAAATCAATTCAATTCACATTAGGTAATGTAAGATGGTTTTTCCCGAATACTCTAGATGATCCTGATTTGAATAAGTATTTTTTAGAAATCACAAACGGGATATTTACAGGAACATCAATTGATTACAGTTTTTTACTAAAGTATGTTATGCAACGTATTAGAAAAGATTTCAGGAGCGATAATTCCACAAGATATTCTTCATTTTTAGGGTTTCAAATGTTAGATTTTTTAAGTCAGTTGCATTTGCTTGGAAATTATAGAGGAGGTAAATGTATGGATTCTAAGAATTTATCGGTTTTATTGGGTGATATGGCACCGAAGGAAAATAGTAGTTTTGAGGAACGCACGAACGTTATCTTCTCGGAATTTGAAAACTTTTTCAATACCGATGCAAAGAAGGCCATTTTTTTAGAAGGCACGCTCGTCCAGTATTTGTTAAATATTCAAAAATTCCAGCGTGGAAGTACCCCTTTTAGAACTAAACTTCGAAGCTTGAATCTAGATGAGCGTTATGTGAAAAGACTTTTCCCCGAGATTATAAATAAACTTGAAGAGTATGATACTAATTATTATAAAGAACTCGAAACTCTGATTGCAAAATATATGATTCAATCTGGCACTGATTGGAAAATGCCAAACGATGAAATCAGCTTCTATTTTGTTTTAGGTATGAATTTGTCAAACATCTTAAAGTCAACTAAATCTGAAAAGGAGATAGAGAATGACTGAAGTAAACAGAAGATCCGAAATTGTATTCTTGTATGACATAAAAGATGGGAATCCAAACGGAGACCCACTTGACGAAAATAAACCAAGGATTGATGAAGAGACAGGAATAAACCTTGTAACAGATGTCAGGTTCAAGAGAACAATCCGTGATCACCTGTACAAGTTTAAAGGTAAAGAGATTTTTGTTAGAGAAATTTCGGATGAAAATGGTTCTATTCAGGATGCAAAAATGAGGGCAAGAGATTTCTTAACAATTGAAGAGCCTCTTGATTCATTCGAAGCGGGTAAGAACAATATTAACGAAAATCTTTTGAATGATTGTATTGATGTTCGTTTATTCGGTGGCACTCTTCCCCTCGAACTTAAACTCAAGAAAGGAAAAGATACAGGTTCAATAACACACACTGGTCCAGTACAGTTTAAGATCGGTAGATCAATGCACAAAGTCTTCATGAAACATTTCCGTGGAACAGGAGCTTTTGCTTCAAAGGAAGGAAACAGCCAGAAAACCTTTAGAGAAGAGGATTTCTTGCCCTACTCTTTGATAAGTTTTTATGGAATAATTAATGAAAATGCAGCAAAGGATACTAAACTTTCTGAGGAAGATGTAGGTTTGCTTCTTGATGGAATGTGGAATGGAACTAAGAATCTGATTTCTAGATCAAAAGTAGGCCAGGTTCCCCGCATGTTGTTGAAAGTAAACTACACAGAGGGGAATTATCACATTGGAGACCTGAATAACCTCCTAAATTTAAAGTCAGATTTAATTGATGAAGAGATTCGGGACATCTCACAGGTGAGGATTGATGCTCAGAGGTTAGTTGAGATACTGGCTAAAAATAAAGACAAGATCGAAAATATCCAGTTATGTCTTGATGAGTCTCTTGTGTTCGCATATGGCGGAGAAAAGATAGACTTCGAAAAGTGCCTTAACGAAGTCGAGATCAAAACTGAAAAATTATCAATGTGAGTTAAGAACATGAAAGTGTTAGTGTTCGATATATGGGGAGAATTCGGCCATTTCCGAAAACACTATACTACAACCTCTCCCCTTACATATTCTGTTCCTCCCCGAACATCTATCGCTGGAATGATTGGCGCTATAGAAGGACTTGGAAAAGATGAATACCTGAGGTATTTTTCCAAAGAAGATGCAAATATTGCAGTAAAAATTTGTTGCCCTATCAAGAAGACCAGAATCGCAGAAAATCTAATCGACACCAAAATTGCTCCTATGATGAGCAGAATAAAGACCAGGACTCAAATAAGATTCGAGGTATTAAAGGATGTAAGATACAGGATTTATTTTTCTCATTCCTCGGAAGAGATCTACGACAAACTGTACTCTATGTTAAAGGAGCATAAGTCCGTGTATACTCTGTGCCTTGGTCTGAGTGAGCATATTGCTAATTACGAATTTATAGGAGAAATGGAGGCTGTCAGTGAATTTCCAGACTCTGAAAGGGAAATTCATTCTATAATCCCCGAAAAACAACTCATTAAAATCAATTTTGAAGAAGGAAAAGAGTATTTTTCAGAGACTATTCCAATAGAAATGCTTCCTGATAGGGAGGTAACGGAATACAGCAAAGTTTTGTTTGAAAAAAATGCAAAAAGCATTATGGCGAATGTAAACAATCTCTGGAGGCTTGAGAATGGAGAAGGAATTATCTTCATGTGATTTCCATCTTTATTCCCATCCCGATAAAATATTACTTAAACATTTATCCAATGTAGGAAACAAATCTATCTCGACAAGTAAGGCAAAAAGATTATCTCTAGAAAAGTTTGGACTTGATGAAAATACATTTTCTAGAATCGCATTTCTTATAGGGATTTGTCATGATTTTGGGAAAGGCACTAAATATTTTCAAAAATATCTTTTTGAGACAGATCCAGCCATACAGAGAGGCTTGAAAAATAAAAAAGAATACCATCATGGCCTTATCTCAGCTATTTTCACCTATCACATATTGAAAAAATACATATGCTCACTAAACAATGAAAACGGTCTGGAATTTATTCCCACCATAGGATATCTCATTGTAAAAAAGCATCATGGAAACTTAAAAGATGCAGAGGATGAAATCCGAGAATTGATAGATAAAGATATCCTTGAAGTTCTCGACCTTCAAATAAAATCTCTTGAAATAAGCGAGTTGAAAACAGTATATGAGAATTTACTGGACGGTTACGATCTTTCTTTTGACATGGATAGTTTTTGTAATGAATACCGTTCCATTGCTAACGAAATTTTGAAAAATCGAAAAAAATTCGTTAAATCGCTCCGGGAAGAACAGTTCACAGGTTATTATCTAATCACATTAACTCTTTATTCAATTCTTATAAACTCTGATAAGATTGATGCGTCTTCTATTGATGTTTTTAGTGAAGTAGATATTTCATCTGAACTTGTGGATAAGTACAGGGTAGAAAAGGGCTTCCATAGTAATGAAAGTACAATCAATAGGGTACGTAATGAGATTTACAAGGAAGTCACAGAAAGTGTTGAAAAGCTTGACCTTGACAAGAAAATATATTCAATAAGCGTTCCTACAGGTTCAGGGAAAACTCTCACATCACTTTCATTCGCATTAAAATTGAAAGCAAGAATAAGAGATGAAAAAAGAATTGATGCAAAAATAATTTATTCTTTGCCTTTTCTGAGCATAATAGACCAGAATTATGATGTTTTTGAAGACGTTTTTAAAACAGTTGAAATGGCAAACCCTACTGAAGATGTGCTACTTAAACATCATCATCTTGCAGACATTTTTTACAAAACACAAAATGACGAAGAATTTGAAGGGCTTAAAAGTTTATTTTTAATCGAGGGCTGGAACTCTAAGATAATTGTTACAACTTTTGTCCAGTTTTTCCACACACTTGTATCTAATAAAAACCGCTCACTCAGGAAATTTCACACCATTGCAAATTCGATTGTAATACTTGATGAGGTCCAGTCAATTCCTCATAAGTACTGGTTATTGTTAAAACAGGTTATTTCGGGTTTCGCGGAATATTTTAATACATACTTTATTTTTGTGACAGCAACTCAACCTCTTATTTTCGATCCCGAAAAAAGGGAAATCACTGAGTTGGTAAAAAATAAAGATAAATATTTCAGGGAATTTGATCGAGTTAAGCTGGAAATAAAGATAAATCCAATGACTTTGGATGATTTTAAGAAGATAATCGAAGCAGAAGTCAAAGAAAAGCCGAAGAAGGATTTTTTATTTGTATTGAATACAATTAGGTCTTCTCTTGATATATTTAAACACCTACACGATCTAAAACTTGAAAATAGCACTTATTATTATCTTTCGACCAACATTATCCCAAAAGATAGACTCAATAAAATAAGGGAAATCAAGAAAAAGTCGGAAAAAAGAAAAATTGTCGTTAGTACTCAGCTTATAGAAGCTGGAGTGGATATAGACGTAGACGTTGTTTACAGGGATTTTGCCACTATTGATTCAATAAATCAGGTAGCCGGACGATGTAACAGGAACTCTTCAAAGAGTTATCGAGGACAAGTGAATATTGTGGTTCTGAAAGATGAAAAGAAAGAGTTCCATAGATATATATATTCGAGTTTTCTCATTGATAAAACAAAAGAAGTACTTAAAGAATCTCCCTCGGAAATTTACGAGAAGGACCTTCTTCTTTTAAATAACAACTACTTTAGAAAAGTTAAAGATACTTCAAGTGAAGACGAATCAAAGGAACTATTGTCATATATTAATGAGCTTAAATTCAATACCCTTACATCAGATTTCAGGCTAATAGATGACAAAGCAGGATACGAAAAAATAGATGTATTTGTAGAACTGGACGATGAGGCGGTTGAAATATGGAAAGAATACATCTTAATAAAATCTCTTAAAAACCCCTTAGAAAGAAAAGAGAGATCTCTAAAAATTAGAAAAAAATTTAATGAGTATATAATTTCCGTACCTAAAAAAGACTTTTCCTGTGAAGAGCCAGAGGATCTCAATATCGGGTATATTCCTTTTGAGCAAATCGAACATTATTATGATTCTGATACAGGTTTTGTCTTAGAGTTAAAACCCAGCATGTTCACGTGATCTACATGAAAGTCAAAACACTCACTTTAACTCTCGTTCCTGACCGAAAAATAGGACCAAACGCTTCAAAACTTAGAGGTTTCTTCGCTACTCGGTTTAATGAATACGTACTTTTGCATCAGCATAATTGTGATAAAGTTATTTACATGTATCCCTTAGTCCAGTATAAAATTTTGAAAGGAATTCCCATGGTTGTCGGAATAAATGAGGGTGTAGAAGTCCTTCAGGAAATTTACAACAAATATGACAAAATAAAGCTAGATGAATCCACATATGAGATACTGGAAAAGAAAGTATCTTTTAAAGAACAGGAGTTCGGCCTTTCAGACAAATTCCATACTTACAGCTTCGAAACTCCCTGGTTTGCCCTCAACCAGGAAAACTTCACTGACAGATACAAGAAGATAGATCTCGCCGAACAAAAAGAACTCCTTCGAAAAACTCTGGTTGGAAACATTCTTTCTATGTCTAAGTCCCTCGGTTACACAGTACCGGAGCAAATCAAATGCGAGACAAATTTGTGTCCCGGCAGTGGTAGACTGAAGGGAATGGAGATTGCCACTTTCAAAGGAGAATTCATGGTAAATTTCCTCATCCCTGATTATTTCGGCCTTGGAAAATCGGTATCTCGCGGTTTTGGCACGGTGAAAAGATGCAGCTTGTAATCAATACCCACGGCTCGTTTCTGAAAAAGCAGAACAACTGTTTCATTGTAAAAAATGATGACAAGACTTTTGAGGTCTCAGAAAAAAAAGTTGACAGCATCCTGATTACGACCTCTGCAACTATAACTACCGATGCTATCAAATTTGCTGTGGAAAACAATATCGATATCGTTTTTCTGGACAATTTCGGAGACCCCTATGGACGGGTATGGCATTCAAAACTTGGAAGCACGACCTATATAAGGAGAATACAGCTCAAGATTTCAGATGAACCGGAAGGCTTCAGGCTGGCAAAAAGCTGGATTGAGCAGAAAATAGAGAACCAGATTCTTTTTTTGAAAGACCTCAAAAAGAACCGATCTGATCAGAAGGACGAACTTGATGATTATATATCTGGAATGGAAGATATGAAGTCCCAACTTGAAGCGCTTAAGGGCACGCTTGACGAAATGCGAGGGAAAATTATGGGCCTTGAAGGAATGGCTTCCAGGCATTATTTTGAGGCTTTGAGTTTCCTTTTGCCTGATAAATGGAAATTCAATGGTAGAAGCCGGAACCCTGCGAAGGACGAGTTTAACTGCCTTTTGAATTACGGGTATGGGGTTTTGTATTCAAAGGTTGAAAAAGCCTGCATAATAGCCGGGCTTGACCCTTACGTTGGCTTCAACCACACAGATGACTACAATAAAAAGTCTTTTGTGTTTGACCTGATTGAAATGTATCGCGTCCATATTGACAGGACAGTCTTCAATCTTTTCTCGAAAAAACAGGTAGCTGAAACTCAGTTTGATGAAATTCCAAATGGGATGACTCTGAATAAAGAAGGCAAAGCTGTCCTGATCCAGGCTGTTAATGAAACTTTTGAAAAAGACATAATTTACCGCGACAGGAACATAAAAATCGGAAACACTATCCAGTTCGACTGCCACAGGATTGCAAACAGCCTGATTGGGAAATAAAAGTCGTAAAATAATGAAGTTCTTAAAGATTATTAATGATATCAGGTAAAAAATAAGAGTAGAGGGGATTGGGTTTGCTTGTCTGGGTGATATATGACATTACGGATAACGGGATCCGCCATAAAGTCAGCGGCCGATGTAAAAACTATGGACTTTACAGAGTCCAGAAGAGTGTTTTTCTGGGAGACCTTAATTCAAATGATAGAGACTCTCTGGCTATTGAGTGTGAAGAACTGATCGATACAGAGAGAGATTCTGTATATGTGTTTCCCATGGATGAGCAGTCTTTTAAACAGGTTAAACTGATCGGCCAGGCCTTTGACAAGGAACTTGTCAGCGATGAGATAATTACTAAATTCTTTTGAATTCTTCTGAGGGAAGCATGACAGACTCTGAATTCATTTCAAATGAGGAAGTTGAAACGGAAATTGAAACGCGTAACGAAATGTTTACCGAGCCAAATAGTGAAACTGATTCAGAAACAATAATCAGAATTTCAGATGTTCTTGAGTACCTCTTCTGTCCTCGATTTATTTACTACATGTACTGCCTAGATATCCCACAGCATGAAGAAAAAAGGTTTAAAGTTTTAAAGGGTCGTGAGGTTCATGAAACAAGGAAGCTCACAAACAGGGATTATGTGCGGAGAAAATTAAACTGCACAAGGAAAGAGAGTGACGTTTTTATTGCTTCAAAACGAAACCACATAAAGGGAATTGTTGATGAAATTCTATTTATGGAAGATGGAACAGCAGCTCCCCTTGAATACAAATTTGCCGAATACAAAGACAAAGTATTTAAAACTTATAAGTTTCAACTGGTCTTACAGGCGCTTTTGATCCAGGAAAATTATAACATCAAAGTAAATCGCGCATACCTATGTTTTACCCGCAGTAACAGTTTGGTCAAAGAAATCGAGATCATAACCTCTGATTTCAAAAAAGCTGAAAAAATAATACAGGAAATACTCGATATAGTCCAAAAAGGCTTATATCCTAAAACATCCAAATCTTCTAGCAAATGCGTAGATTGTTGTTACCGAAATATCTGCGTATGAAGAGATTTTTCTTGTATTTATAAAGGGTTTGATAAATTTCCAGCAAGAATTTTAGCCCCTAAAAAGGGCTCATTTCATGCCTTTTCAGGCCAAAAAACGGAAAATTTTGCCCTATTCGAAAGCAAGATCCACTAAAACAAGGATTGAAACATTTTTATGTCTGAACCTGGAAGTAGTATCCACTTATTCGAAAGCAAGATCCACTAAAACAAGGATTGAAACATGTTGTAGTGCCTTACATCTCTTCTTTCGTTCCGACGTATTCGAAAGCAAGATCCACTAAAACAAGGATTGAAACCCCCAAATCTCCCAGGGAGATGACAAACACGAACCGTATTCGAAAGCAAGATCCACTAAAACAAGGATTGAAACAGGGAGTGTTTGCAGGAATACCATTCACTAACTTTATTCGAAAGCAAGATCCACTAAAACAAGGATTGAAACCGTGACAACACCTGTCATAGGGGTGGCGTAATTCTATTCGAAAGCAAGATCCACTAAAACAAGGATTGAAACTATTGGCAAGTTTGCCTTCCAGCCCCGCGACACATTCGAAAGCAAGATCCACTAAAACAAGGATTGAAACTTTTTCAGTCGTGGTCGATTCTGAAATAAACGACAAATTCGAAAGCAAGATCCACTAAAACAAGGATTGAAACTTGAGTAACCGTCCCCGGATGCAAAGAATCGAAAATATATTCGAAAGCAAGATCCACTAAAACAAGGATTGAAACTTATTTCGGATTGTGGTTCTGTGCTCACGGGTTCCAATTCGAAAGCAAGATCCACTAAAACAAGGATTGAAACTCGATCAGGAATGTGTCTGGTGTTGTAAAAATTGTATTCGAAAGCAAGATCCACTAAAACAAGGATTGAAACCCGATCGGGTCGCCCGAAATCCGCGCGCCTGAAACTATTCGAAAGCAAGATCCACTAAAACAAGGATTGAAACCCCATGTCGTGATATTTGCCCAATTTCTCTGAATACCATTCGAAAGCAAGATCCACTAAAACAAGGATTGAAACTTATCTGCTCTGTTATTTTTACAGCTTGGCATTAAAATTCGAAAGCAAGATCCACTAAAACAAGGATTGAAACCTCACGACATCCTCGCTTTTGCACATCGTCTCCAAATATTCGAAAGCAAGATCCACTAAAACAAGGATTGAAACTGAGTACAATAATAGGAACTATAAAATCAATCCCTAATTCGAAAGCAAGATCCACTAAAACAAGGATTGAAACTAGATACTTGTATGAAGAACAGAGCAAAGAACTCTAATTCGAAAGCAAGATCCACTAAAACAAGGATTGAAACTGAAATGATATCCTACAAACATATTTGAGTTCTCAAAAATTCGAAAGCAAGATCCACTAAAACAAGGATTGAAACCTGTGTTGCTGTTATCGCTTAGTCTACCCGAAGTAATTCGAAAGCAAGATCCACTAAAACAAGGATTGAAACATAGTAGTTGTGCTTATTTCTCCTGTTTCTTGATAAAATTCGAAAGCAAGATCCACTAAAACAAGGATTGAAACATAGAAATGTTTTATGCCGTAGTAGCAGTAACGGAATTCGAAAGCAAGATCCACTAAAACAAGGATTGAAACCTTTGTATGCGTCAGCTGATGGTCCGTACTTCTTGGATTCGAAAGCAAGATCCACTAAAACAAGGATTGAAACAATTCAGGCACTTCAAAGTACACATATTTTGCGTATAATTCGAAAGCAAGATCCACTAAAACAAGGATTGAAACCAAAGTGTGTGATGGGCATCATTCAGCTCCTGGAATAGAGCCTTATATATTCGAAAGCAAGATCCACTAAAACAAGGATTGAAACACCCAGTAGATTTGTTGCCATGCCAGTTTATTATCTGATTCGAAAGCAAGATCCACTAAAACAAGGATTGAAACGTTGCATAGGACTTGCGAAGTTGACCTTACTTGTTATTCGAAAGCAAGATCCACTAAAACAAGGATTGAAACGGTACTCTACAAGCGCACAGGCTTTGAGATCTAGGATTCGAAAGCAAGATCCACTAAAACAAGGATTGAAACCCAAAAGTGTACACAGATGAGAGAGAGATAGGAAAATTCGAAAGCAAGATCCACTAAAACAAGGATTGAAACATTTTTTGGGGAAGTGTGTGTAAACTGACGGACGAATTCGAAAGCAAGATCCACTAAAACAAGGATTGAAACTCCAATCCAAAGTAAAAATAATGTCTCCCTACTCGCTATTCGAAAGCAAGATCCACTAAAACAAGGATTGAAACAACGCTTGTTTTTATTTATATCGTTTTTACTTTTATAATTCGAAAGCAAGATCCACTAAAACAAGGATTGAAACCAGCAGTAAGGGCAGCATGGCAAATTTAGATACGGATTCGAAAGCAAGATCCACTAAAACAAGGATTGAAACTCAGGAACAGAACCTAATCAAGGCAATTGTATCATGATTCGAAAGCAAGATCCACTAAAACAAGGATTGAAACTTGTACATAGCAGACGTTTCTTTTTCTTGGACGGGGATTCGAAAGCAAGATCCACTAAAACAAGGATTGAAACCATCGACGGCCTGGTCCTGTCGCGCGACAACTCGGTATTCGAAAGCAAGATCCACTAAAACAAGGATTGAAACTATCCCGGGCAAATTCAATGCAAGTAACCTGCGAGATTCGAAAGCAAGATCCACTAAAACAAGGATTGAAACTACCTATCTACTCTACATACTAGATAGTAAATAGTATTCGAAAGCAAGATCCACTAAAACAAGGATTGAAACGGCAGCAGACAGAAGACGGCAGAAGCACTCGTGAAATTCGAAAGCAAGATCCACTAAAACAAGGATTGAAACCTGGGCATATGAAGGATGTATACGAGGGGAAGGAACGGATTCGAAAGCAAGATCCACTAAAACAAGGATTGAAACATCATGATGTCCTTCACAGTGGGTTTCCCGGGTTTCCATTCGAAAGCAAGATCCACTAAAACAAGGATTGAAACTTGAGGGAAATATCCGGTACAATAAGATCGAGGGGAATTCGAAAGCAAGATCCACTAAAACAAGGATTGAAACAAAAGGTGGTTACCGTGAACGATTGGCAGTTTGAGATTCGAAAGCAAGATCCACTAAAACAAGGATTGAAACTTTTTATTTTTGTCTTGGGGCATTGCACCCTTAGATTCGAAAGCAAGATCCACTAAAACAAGGATTGAAACCAGGAATAGGGATTCTTGCACTCAAGGCGCTTCCTATTCGAAAGCAAGATCCACTAAAACAAGGATTGAAACACCGCTAACGTTTTTGGGGAAAAGGACATGACACAATTCGAAAGCAAGATCCACTAAAACAAGGATTGAAACGCCATGTGCAGGTCACACGAGCCAATAATAAACTCGCATTCGCATTCGAAAGCAAGATCCACTAAAACAAGGATTGAAACGGTTTTGCCGCTGTCAGCTTGTTTTCCTCGCACCATATTCGAAAGCAAGATCCACTAAAACAAGGATTGAAACACCATGGATCAAGCCGAAGGGTACGCAACTGCAAAAGATTCGAAAGCAAGATCCACTAAAACAAGGATTGAAACCAGGGCTTTTACCGGATCGGGTTTGCATTCGATCGTATTCGAAAGCAAGATCCACTAAAACAAGGATTGAAACCTACAATATCATATGGGTTGCTACCAACATTTGTAATTCGAAAGCAAGATCCACTAAAACAAGGATTGAAACCAGTTATGGGTATCTCTCACACATTGAGTGGGAGTAATTCGAAAGCAAGATCCACTAAAACAAGGATTGAAACGCAGTAAAATGGAGATGAAATAAATGCAAATACTCAAATTCGAAAGCAAGATCCACTAAAACAAGGATTGAAACCAGGGATAGGGATTCTTGCACTGAAGGCACTTCCCATTCGAAAGCAAGATCCACTAAAACAAGGATTGAAACATTTAGTATTGTTGGATAACCCACTGCCCGCGTACTATTCGAAAGCAAGATCCACTAAAACAAGGATTGAAACCGATGCTCACGCCGGAAACATCGTCCTCTAGTTCTAATTCGAAAGCAAGATCCACTAAAACAAGGATTGAAACAAATGTGTGTTCTTAAAGGTGTAGAAGCTGTGGAAAAATTCGAAAGCAAGATCCACTAAAACAAGGATTGAAACCCATCTGCCTCTCTATCCTCTCGCGTGCAGCACTTATTCGAAAGCAAGATCCACTAAAACAAGGATTGAAACGTGTAGCTGGTCTCGAGGGGAAGCTGGCCAATATAATTCGAAAGCAAGATCCACTAAAACAAGGATTGAAACTTTTGGAGTAAGGAGGGGTGGAACATGGATGATATAGACGTGTATTGGGTCTTTATTGTACAGGTAAATGCAATAGCAGGGATGTTATACGACTCGCCTACTTGTTGGCTACTGTCAGCGGTATGCTTTATTGCGCTGCTGGACAGCTTAGTGAGGAAGAAGGGAAACTAGATATAAGGATTCGAAAGCAAGATCCACTAAAACAAGGATTGAAACTGTAATGTGTGCCCTGATATACAACCCTGATATAATTCGAAAGCAAGATCCACTAAAACAAGGATTGAAACTATTCAGGAGTGAGCATAGTAGTGTTTGCAGGAAATATTCGAAAGCAAGATCCACTAAAACAAGGATTGAAACCGAAGACACCAGGGGCGAATCTAACAAATGTAAAACATTCGAAAGCAAGATCCACTAAAACAAGGATTGAAACTAAAATATCTATATCTAATACTGATGGCAGGACTCGATTCGAAAGCAAGATCCACTAAAACAAGGATTGAAACCAGTTTACTGTCCGTAATAAAAAAAGAAATATTCAGATTCGAAAGCAAGATCCACTAAAACAAGGATTGAAACTAAGGTTAGCCTCCGTAAGGTTAGCATATGGTTTTATTCGAAAGCAAGATCCACTAAAACAAGGATTGAAACCCGAAGTAAATACTGGAACAAGTGGATGTGAGTATATTCGAAAGCAAGATCCACTAAAACAAGGATTGAAACATGAAATATCAAACCACTTATTTTTCGTTTCTAATTCGAAAGCAAGATCCACTAAAACAAGGATTGAAACTCCCTGCTCTACTCAGTGATGAGCTATATACTGAATGATTCGAAAGCAAGATCCACTAAAACAAGGATTGAAACTTATTTGCTTCGCAATTATAAACCCTTATATTCTTAGCATATTCGAAAGCAAGATCCACTAAAACAAGGATTGAAACCGATAACCTAACCGACAAGGGCACCAACGGCAAGATTCGAAAGCAAGATCCACTAAAACAAGGATTGAAACTACAAGTGTAGTCACGGAAGTTAAGAAAATTACAAGATTCGAAAGCAAGATCCACTAAAACAAGGATTGAAACGCCGATCAGCAGCACGCCGAGCAGCACGAGAAGCAGATTCGAAAGCAAGATCCACTAAAACAAGGATTGAAACAGCATTATGGGACATTTGAGCCCGCTTCGCTCCTTATTCGAAAGCAAGATCCACTAAAACAAGGATTGAAACTCCCTTACGTGGTGCTGTGTGGGAATGATGGAAAGGATTCGAAAGCAAGATCCACTAAAACAAGGATTGAAACACACTGTAAACATTTGTTTTTCCGAAAGTATGAACATTCGAAAGCAAGATCCACTAAAACAAGGATTGAAACCTATGCAAATAAAGGCCTGACACAAACCCAGAAAATTCGAAAGCAAGATCCACTAAAACAAGGATTGAAACAATAGAGATACGCGATGATGTCACTCAGCGAGGAATAAAAATATGGCAGGTAAGCAAAAAGAAATGACGTGGAAGCGCCTCCCGGAAATTGACCTGGCGCCCGACGACCCCAGAAACCGATTTATAGCCCAGGCCGAAGGCGGCGAGGCCTATGTCCCAGGCCCGGTGACCCAGGAAGAAAAGCTGGAAGCCGCCCAGCTTTGGGACCACATCACCAAAGGCAAGGCCAGCCCCGGAAAGAAGATTAAAACTTAATCCAAAATATAATAATGTTTGTAGTCCATTACTTTCTAAAAACGGTAAACGGTAGAATTCGAAAGCAAGATCCACTAAAACAAGGATTGAAACTTTATCTTTATCGGAATGGGTTCCCGAGGAATCTTATCATTCGAAAGCAAGATCCACTAAAACAAGGATTGAAACATGTAATTATGTGGGAATCAATTAATGACAATATTCGCGAGCAAGATCCACTAAAAAAAGGATTGAAACATATACATAAACAACGTCAATGGAGATTATTCACATGGCAGAGCAGGGGAAAGAAATTTACTATTACACCGAAAAGAGCAAGCCGCCCTCGAAGAATAGTAAATTCTGGGCAAGCGCGGACGACGTTAAATTTATGGACGCCGACCCATTAACCGAGGAGGAAAAGCAAGAAGCGGCCCAGATCTGGGACCAGCTAACCCTGGGCAAGGCCAGTCCCGGCAAGAAAGTTTAAACGAAATATAAAAACAGCATCCAAAAAATAATAATGTTTGTGGTCCATTACTTTCTAAAAACGGTAAACGGTATTTCACCGAGGAAAGCGACATGGACCTCACTGTTTTTAAATATTTTGAATTGATAGCTACCGGCCTGGGAAGTTTTGGAGTCGGTATTTTAGGCGCCCTTTACAAGGCCCGGCGCGATACAAGCGCGGCCCTGGCAGAGGCAGCACAACACCCGACCCCCCAGGAGATCATAGACCTATTCGCGAGCAAGATCCACTAAAACAAGGATTGAAACTTTTACTCTTTTTTATCAATAGTTATTTATAAATATAAAAAAAACATTATAAATGACGTTTATAATTTAAGGAGGGGAAAATATGGGTGAATGTGAACCAATAACGTATAAAGGAATTACACCAACTGTATTCAATAATTTGAAAGCAATGCTTGGAAAAGCAGGTATAAATGTACCTTCAGGAAATGAAGGAGAAATTGAAGGATATGGAGTGAAAGGCCACTTCTTATGGGATGGAACGACAACTCTTACACTCGCTGTTACAGATAAGCCATTCGTTCTACCTTGTTCGATTATAGTCGGAAAATTAAACGATGCAGTACGTGATTGTGGCGGAAGTGTATAACTACCACCACTTAAATTATTTCTTTTTTAAGTTAATCCAAAGTGGATAATCCTGTAGTTACAGATTTCTCCAAAAAGTTCGTCATTGTGTTCACACTGGTCGCAATGGCCTTTATAACAATCTTCAGGCATTCAAGAATTCTAGAGCAAGAGCCACTAAAACAAGGATTGAAACCTATTAGTAAACTATGAGTAAACTGATAGTAGTAAATTCGAAAGCAAGATCCACTAAAACAAGGATTGAAACTTATCAAAGGAATCACTTTTAAGGATTCTGAAAAATTATTCGAAAGCAAGATCCACTAAAACAAGGATTGAAACTCCAGAGTGAAAGGCTCGGCACAAACACCAATTATAATTCGAAAGCAAGATCCACTAAAACAAGGATTGAAACAGAAACGGGTCATTCGAGGAGTGGACCGCTAACAATATTCGAAAGCAAGATCCACTAAAACAAGGATTGAAACCTATATCCAGCGCAATTAATGCCTTTTCGTGAATATCATTCGAAAGCAAGATCCACTAAAACAAGGATTGAAACTAATTTCCCTGGCGACTAGATCCTCCAGGAGTTTGAAATTCGAAAGCAAGATCCACTAAAACAAGGATTGAAACTAAATAATTGAAGTACTTGACAGGTTGTAATTATCATTCGAAAGCAAGATCCACTAAAACAAGGATTGAAACCTCTCAAAATAACCGAAAACAAAATTAATTATCTTTATTCGAAAGCAAGATCCACTAAAACAAGGATTGAAACGCTATTGTGATGGGGGCTACCCTAGATCCTTCGAAATTCGAAAGCAAGATCCACTAAAACAAGGATTGAAACCCGGAAGCACTGGAATAATAAGCTGCAAAGGGCCGGTATTCGAAAGCAAGATCCACTAAAACAAGGATTGAAACCTATTGAATTTACTTTTTTCATACCGTAAACTAGAGAATTCGAAAGCAAGATCCACTAAAACAAGGATTGAAACAATAGATATACGCGATGATGTCACTCAACGAGGAATAAAAATATGGCAGGTAAGCAACAAGAAATGACGTGGAAGCGCCTCCCGGAAATTAACCTGGCGCCCGACGACCCCAGAAACCGATTTATAGCCCAGGCCGAAGGCGGCGAGGCCTATGTCCCAGGCCCGGTGACCGAGGAAGAAAAGCTGGAAGCCGCCCAGCTTTGGGACCAGATAACCCAGGGCAAGACAAGCCCAGGCAAGAAGATTTAAACTTAATCCAAAATAATTCGAAAGCAAGATCCACTAAAACAAGGATTGAAACCACGGCATCTGGAAAGAATACCCAGAATAAATATTATTCGAAAGCAAGATCCACTAAAACAAGGATTGAAACCTGAAATTATTGCTGGAAAGCGCAGGAGATGGAGTATTCGAAAGCAAGATCCACTAAAACAAGGATTGAAACACGGCAGTTGTAGGGTCGACTGTGAAAATTCCAATCATTCGAAAGCAAGATCCACTAAAACAAGGATTGAAACTTCTATCGTCTGTGAATGTCCGATCTCCGTCTAATCTATTCGAAAGCAAGATCCACTAAAACAAGGATTGAAACCAACATGGTTTCTGATTGGATGCTCTTGTTTCATCCGATTCGAAAGCAAGATCCACTAAAACAAGGATTGAAACATAGTCCATGGCATGAAACATTGACAGTAATAAAATTCGAAAGCAAGATCCACTAAAACAAGGATTGAAACGTGACTTGAATCTGATAGTTGCTCCAGACAAAAACTCCCCCCAGGGCAAACTACAAAAAAGGCAATAACGGTGATAATAATGGTTTTTGTGTTTGGTTTATTCAATTGTTAATTTTTTAATAAATCTCAACCGCTTTTTGAAATAAAACACGTTCAGTCCGACAACGCAGACGAGCGTCCAGGCGATCAGGAGTTCGGTCTGCTCCCTCGAAAAAAGTCCCACGAGAATCCCGACAAAGGCCCACCAGTGGGTGGCGAACACCACGGCGTTGCGCTTGGTTTGATAGAGCGCGTAGCCCGCAGAGAGCGCCGCAAGAAGCACGAGGAGCATTTGAAGATAGATTCCGAGCTGGGAGCTACTCTGGATGCCAAAGGAAAACGCATACACGCCGATATTGGCGAGCACCGCAACGCTTGACCACCCCAGATACATCCCGACTCCGCCCTGCAGGAATAGCTTCTCCTGGATATTCGCAAAACCCTGTTCCAATAGTCGGGGAAACGCCTTGAGCAAAGCAAAGTACATAAAGAGGAAAATGAGCACCGTCACCAGCAGTATTTCGCGCTCGGCCGCCATGAGCCAGAGGGTAAAACAGACGTATACCGACGAGAGCCAGAGATACACCGGCCTTGAAAATGTCCGTGTGCCGAAGAGATGCAGCAGCGCGTAGATGCTTGAAAACACGGTTATCGCTCCCCAAATGGCAAAAGTATACCCGGCTGGGGTGATGAGCAGTTCATTGAAATTGCTGCCTCCGCTAAAAGACGAGAAAAAAATGCTGATAATCTGCGAAACCGCCGTGACAAAAAAGATGATTTTATAGATTAGCATATTGTTATGGTTGGATGTTCATAGCATTTTAATTATTCTGCCCAAAGTTTGGCGATGATCTCCTGGGTTTTTTGCTCGTAAATTTCAATCAGCTTTTTGGCGGACTCGACGAGCACCCGCTCGGCTTCGATAGTTCCCACAATTTTTTTAGGATGTTGAGAGGCGGGAGAGGGATTTTCATATTCTTTAATCTGACTTGGCGAAATATTACCTTGGTCTCCGCCACATGCAGCTACCTGACAATAGTCGTAAAATTCATTAGAAAATAATACTGACTTCAAAAAATGTTTTGAAGTTTTTGTTCATTTGGTCTTACGAGACAAACGCGTTGATTGAGAAGCAAACTATTAATTTGAGAAACAGATTCGATAGCAGATCCACTAAAACAAGGATTGAAACACTATTGATAGTACATCTCCCTGAAGGGCAGAAACGTGTAATCAAGGAAATAGAGCTCAGTTTTTCCGCTTTTTCCGCATTTTCAGCGGTTAAAAGTCTAGATTTCTTTACTTTGCCCTCTTTTGCTTCCCGTACTTATAGGGTTAGGTCGCGGTTTCATTCCACTTCTTTCTGTTTTTCTGCTGTTAAGATTTTAGGTTCTGTTCTTCCATGCCCCTGGTTTTAGTTCAGAGTGAATTTAAAAACGCATAAGGCGTGGAAAATGCGGAAGAAGAGGGGCAAAGTACAGCTTCTTTGTATCTACCGACGGTTAGTTGGGGAAAAAGGGGGAGCCGCCCGCCGAAAATATAATTTTACAGTAATATCTCAACCGGGCTTCGGATTGAATACCATCGCCTTATTTTTTCCAGAAATTCCTAACTCCACTCTTTTAAGGCTCATCTTTTTAATGCAAATCACTGAAAGGCAGAAAACGCTTGATCAGGGAATTAAAGCACATTTTTTCCGCGTTTTCCGCGCTTTCCGCGGTTTAAAGACCTTTTAAGTTTTCCATATCCTTCAGTTCTTTCCGTGGTCATGAAAAAAGGTTTTAACAAAAAGGCGGGAAATCCTCTTCTTCGACAGGTCGAATTTATTCGATCTGGTAGGTGGAGGATGAAAGCCGTCAACATCTAAACTGTCTTCCGTTGTTGATTCTGATAACTTATTAATACTTCCAAACTAATTATATATTGCGAGAACCAAGCAGTCGTAACTTTCAATAGCAAGCAACCCCTCCACGGATCGTCGTATGCGGGCAAACAATGCACAAAACTTCAAGATTATAATTCCTGAAGGGATCGGGAATTGCGCCGGAAACGGAAGCTTCAAGGCATCTCAAGCAAAACAAATTGACACCTACGGAACGTAGGGGATGAGCCTGGGGACTTGTACACAATGGTCTGAGGTATGAACCAGGAAGCCCCCTCCTCGCTTTCATCAGAAAGCAGGTGGGAGGTAGTTCACAGTATTTCTGTCTATTTTGGCAAAACTTCAATTCATTCTAAATCGATATCAGGTAAAATGTAGAATCAGTTTCCAGGGCCGCCGGGAAGACAATTTGAAAAGCCAATTTAATCAATTCTTTTTTTGACAGTGACCACAAAAAACAAACTCGGCGAGTTTATTTTTTGCGTTGAGGATGTGCATCCGTTCGTTTTCTACGGACAACTTATTTTTATAAACTTTTATTTGATTGAGCTTTACCCGAAACTTTATCAGTTGCCAGTTTGAAGCTTAATTCGAGAGCAAGATCCACTAAAACAAGGATTGAAACTAAAAACGTTGTTAATATATATATATGATTGTCGTATTCGCGAGCAAGATCCACTAGAACAAGGATTGAAACAAATCCTCTTTTGGTGTCTGCTGCTTCTGTTTATACATATTCGCGAGCAAGATCCACTAAAACAAGGATTGAAACTATGTAACCCGGTTACGATGGGTTACGTTTTCTTATAAAAGTCGAATCTCTTATTATCTTGATTAAACCAAATTACAGAATAATCCGAAAAGAAGGACTGGCAACATAGACAAAGGAACCGCGTATCAATATTGCCCTTTAAAATAGGGGTTCCGTTGCAAAAATAATTTTTCTGTACTTTAAGGCCATTATTATTTCCTTTAAATGTTATTTTACCCCCAATTTGATCATCCAAATTACCTTATTGTGAAGGTTTTCAACGATTCTGTAAAATGCTCTGATTTTTTGCAACGGAACCAGTAAACTTATCTTTTCCAAAATTGCAAGTTGACATCAATATATTTTTTATGATCTCACAGCATATAGATATATAATATTTCTTAAAAGTCTCTCTAAACCACTCAACAAATGAAATTAATCAATTGAAATTTTTAAATTTAGAGGTGGAGAAGTTGAACAAAAATCATCTTATTATATTACTGATTTTTATAGTAGCTACGATAGCCTATGGTTGTACAGGTGGCGGCTATCAAGATCGCCAGTGGGAATACAGCATGGCACGCCACACTTCGTTATTATCACCCTATTTAAAAACAGTTTCAGATGCTTCAAGAAGCGGCGATTTTAAAACGCTTGTTACATACGGTCAATACATTGCCGATGATACTCAAAAGGCAATCGATGAAAACAACCAATTTAAAGTCTCTCCGAAACTACAAGAAGCTCAAAAGGAATGGGGTCTTGCTATACAGGACTATAATTCTGCTGGGAAGCTAATGGTAAAGGCAGGTAATGAAGCGCTTGCTAATATAGATGCAGTAGCAGACATAAATCAATCTAGCGAATATTTGAAAACTGGAAATAATCATTATAATAGAGCAAATCAGGTGTGCTTATCAATCCACGGCTAAATAATTTAAGCCCATTTTTACACTGTACTTTGCCATTTTCATAAGCATTCCCCTTGATTTTGCTCTGAATAATGTGTTACTCTCACATTCCGCACCCCTGCCAATATAGGATAATAATCTCTAGATATTGGTCATTTTATTAATGAATATTTATCAAAGTGACATATCTGTGTCGTGAATTTGTACAAAAATACCAGAATTCGGAATGTGGGTTACTTAAGTTATTTCGTAACGAGCCCTTAGCGGCATGATGGAACATAAGTTCGATATAATTTTTTATTCTTCATTATTTTTTTGATAGCAATTTAATATAGCTATTATTTTTACATTTGAATTGAAAATTTAGGTCGTCCATTAACATATGATTGATATTCATTGGTCATCGGTTAAGAAATCCTATGCGTCGTCCATTACTGTTTTTTCATTTCTCTTATTTTTACTTACTCAAAC
>MCHG01000245.1_pt1 | contig 23173 bp, 19 predicted proteins | sample 787351 | NCBI WGS metagenome assembly MCHG01 (sample SAMN05430296, study PRJNA330682) | permafrost metagenome | biome: Cold desert; feature: permafrost; material: soil; isolation source: enrichment culture inoculated with soil incubated with H2/CO2 at 20 degrees... ... | reverse complement strand
TCGGAAGCGTTGGCATCTGTCATGAGTTTGAACTTAAGGACAGCTGCATCGTTGTTGTCCTGCCGTGCATTCAGGTATGCAATACTCTTTTTAAGAGCTTCTCCGGAAACCTGGCTGAAAGGGTATTTCGGTTCGACTGCGACAGTAATGTCTTTCAGGTTATTATGGCCTATATTTTGCACGCTAAAAGTGAGTTCGACAGGTTCACCCGGACGGGCTGCATCAGGATTCTGATTAGTCAGGTTTACCTGCATTGATGAGGAATCTATCAAGCCGCTTGCACCGAGCGCTGTTCCGGCCCCCAAGCATATGAATGCTGTAAATAGAAGTAAAAGTGATAGAAAAGAGATTTTTTTCATTTTTATTTCTCCGGCTCATTTTTCCTACGTTTTTCGATTTTTTCTATTTCACCATCTCTAAGGTACACGACTCTTGTCGCATGTTTTATAATTTCCAGGTCATGGGTCACAACGATAATCGTCTTGTCTTCCTTTTCACGCAATTTAGCCAGGAATTCCAGAATATAATTCCCGGTCTTAGTGTCCAGGTTTCCTGTGGGTTCGTCTGCCAGAATTATAGGTGGATCAACGGCAAGAGAACGGGCAATTGCAACTCTCTGTCTCTGTCCCCCTGAGAGTTGTGAAGGAAGGTTTTGTATTTTATCCGAAAGTCCTACAATTTCAAGCAGGTATTCTCCTCTTTTTCTTGCCTTTGACGATTCTTCTTCCTGAAATTCCAGAGGTAACAAAACGTTCTCCAGAGTGTTCAAAGTTGGGATCAGGTTGAAACTCTGGAAAATAAAACCGATCATTTGTCCCCGGATACGAGCCAGTTCGGATTCGCCAAGCTCGGAAATATCCTTTGAGTCCAGAAAAACTGCCCCCTTCGTGGGAAGGTCAAGACAACCTAACAGGTTCATTAGCGTGCTTTTTCCGCTTCCGCTGGGCCCGACAACCACCAAGAATTCCCCTCTGTAGATTTCGAGGTTGATCCCCGCGAGGGCTGCAAAATCAGTTTCTCCCATCCGATAGATTTTCCAGACATCTGTTAATTTGATAAGGGGCTTTGTCCCTGTCCCGGTAGCAACGTTATTGGTATAAGTATAATTATCAGCTTCAAAAGCCTCTGCACTCTTTTCTGTATCCTCAGCACTATTTATGCCGGAATGGTCTCCGGGAATTGAGAGATTCCTGGCAGGCCCAATAGCAGCCGAAGAACCTTCCTGAACAATGGAATTTAATGACTTTTTAAGTGTTTCTGCACCTTCTGCTTGCATTTCCATATAACCTCAAAATTTCCCCGCATGTCGTCTGATCTCTATACAGTCACTTCATCTTCTTTCCCGGTTCGCATATACCCAGGGCTTTGGGAACTTGCGAATTTACGAATTTTTTTATGTCCGAAATTTCTGCAAATAAGATGTGAAAGTCATAGCAAAATGTTTTTCGTGAGCGTTTTAATCAACTATTTGTTTGATTACATATGGTTAGATTTCTAACTAAAATATGATAGATTATATTTATATCTATTGGATTTTCAAAAAAAAAGTTAGTAGGTAAATAGACAGATAGGCTTCAATCAATGAGAATATTCAGCAGCATCCGTTTACTTAAAAAGTGCCTGAATGAGATGCTGGACAGAGGCACAGAAAAGAACGCAGAAGAGACACAGGACAGAATTTTGTAAACTCCTCTACTTATTTAAGGAACAAGTCCAACTTTTTCACTTCAGCAATCGTTATTAGTCATATCGGTTAAAATCATCTGTCCATCTATACGGCTCCGGGTACAATGCAATATTTTTATACTATGGATAAGTATATTACATAAGTTATGAGTTTGGATCTGTTTAGTACACACGACATTGCTGAGGCAACCATTAATTCCTGCGATAAAAATGAGCAGATGAGACTTCAAGCCCTATTATTGGTCAAAAACGGTTTGAGTCCAGCTAAAGTTGCAGAAGATTTTTCAGTTTACCGCTCAACGGTTTACCGCTGGATAAAACGCGCTGAAAAAGAAGGCTTGCTCAGCCTGAAATGCAAACCTGGTCGAGGAGTTAAATCTCTTTTGACAGCAGAACAACTTTCCATGTTAAAAAAAGCACTTTCAGAGCCAATCCCAACAGAGGATGGTAATTATCGTGATTGGCAAACAAAAGACGCAATTAAATTTGTCAGAGAGCAATTTAAAATATCCTATTCAGAATCAAGAATGAGACAAATTATTAAAGATTTAGGGTTTAGGAAAACAACAAGTAGACCTAGACCAAAAAAGGTGAAATGAGGCATTTTAGGAACGCAACAAGTAGACCTGGACCAAAAAAGGCAAAATGAGGCATTCACAAACGAGTTTATAGCCGAAGTTAAAAAAATACCTCACTCTAATAACCTGTTCGTTACCCATTATGAGATATTTTAAGGTAATAACACAGAAAGGGTTGGCAAGTTTAATTTCATTCAAGCTGACTACTTAGAAAATGAATCAAATCTTATGTGGAAAATGATCTAAAAAATTCTTCAATTTCTTTTTATTTTTTCATCTGCATATATTTCTTCAAATCTACCCTCAAATACCTGTCAATCTCTATCCAATTACTGTTTCTTGTTTCAGTAAAGAGGAAAGCAAAAACCGGATACTGCCTGTAATCAAGCTTTCGCAGTTCCAGGGGCGTTTCAAAGTCAGAAACAAAACCCTCGTAGTCAAATGCTTCGATATCTGCTGTCTTAATATCATCCGGCTTTTTCGCAATCAAAAGACAGTAGGTCCTGTCGTCTTTTTCCTCGTCCTTCAGGATTTCTCTCCAGTCCGGCTCCAGCCCCTCAAAAAAATATCTGTGGACATTGATCCCATATGCATAATAAGCAATATCAGTCGTGCACCAGCCAGCAAACCTGATAGGGTTTACCTCCACAGGTATCAGCCTTTTTTGTTTGTCAACCCTGAGTTCGATATGCAGCGGAAAATTTCTCAGCTCAGCATCCAGCAGCTTTGCAGCTTCATTTATCTTCTTCAGCAGTTCAAGGGTTTCTTCCAGATATGTTTTGATGGTCTTTTTTGAAGTCACATAGACTTTATCTTCAACATCTTCTTCTGAAGGAAACAAGTGTTCTAAGATGTCCAAAATCACAGGCTTTCCTTCGCTGTTGTAATAAGCATCCACAGCCAGTTCCGGCCCTTCAATATAATCCTCAAAGACAAATCTCCCTGAACTGAATACTTGATCCGGAAAAAGCCCTTTAATTGTTTCCATTTCCTGTTTCAAAGCCCTCAGGACACTTCCCCATTCTTCGGAGGCACTGACCTTATAAACCCCTGCACTGAAAAACCCGACTGCTGGCTTGATTATAAAGGGTTTTCTGATGCTTTCGATATCCAGTTCGTCCAGCTTTCCAAATTCCACTCCCTGATAAGAAAAATCAGGATATATGCTCTCTACCAGTTCCCTGAACCTTAGTTTATCCTTAAACAGCCATATCTTTTCTGGAATGCCGGTGAACACGAGCTTATCTGCTATCCATACGAGGGAGATTTCAGAATTACTGTAGATTTTACAGGCTTTCTGTTTTTTCAAGAGCTCAATGAATTCTTCGTCCTTTAAAAGTTTGATGTCTTCATCAAAACCCAGCCGTTCAGAAGTCTTATTTTTCAAGAGAGGCAATCTCATTTCTGTGATTGTGTCCTTAAGCAATTGAGAAACGTACGGTTCGTCAAGTATAATCAAATATCCCACCCCCTTTTTATGAATTTAGATTTTCAGGTTAAATTTCGGACTCGAATCCTTACATTTAACTTTCCTATGTGCTAAAAATTATTGATTCTTCGTTATTTCGACTGGGTAATTTAGAATCACTTTCCAAATAAGGGTTCAACACACATACTGTTTGAACACCTTTTATTTAAAAAAATCATATTCAGGATCGATGTTTATCTATTAGGGGCGGGCACTTTTCAACTGAATTATTTACAACCCGCTCTAAATAGCGACGAGCCAAAAAGAGATTTAGAGATAAATAGCAAAAACCTCAACTAAAAACTTTCACCTTACCTTTACCCAACAGCTTCTCGTTTGCAGTCAGAATCTCAACTCCGAGTTCGCTGAAATCCTTATCGTGAGTTACAAAAATCATACCTTTTGCGCGGCAGATTTGTGCAAAAAGAAGGTCGTTAAAATCGTATTTTCCCTGTTCGAACAAATCCATGACTTCAGGAAGATTTATCGCTTGCATTTCAGGGTCACAGGCCAGGGTGCTTTTAAGGATTTTTTTTACATTGTAGGCGAGATTCTGGGCAATGGCCCTGTAGCTCAGGGAGCTCCTAAATTCCTTAAACCTCGTAAACTCGGACTGCTGCTTGAATTCTATCCTTGAGAAGGCATTGATGAACTCAGAAATTATCATGCAATTGATATAGATTGTGCCTTTTGAGTCCCTGATCTTTTTTAATGCCCCCGAATAAACATCCGACCTCTGGTCAGGCCAGCCTATGGGACCGTAAATATAGAGCCAGATGTTGGTGTCAAAGAAGTAGCTTTTATCTTTGGGAAAATCATAGCTCTCTATTGAATGGACATTTACAGGGACAGATGCAGGCCTGCCTCTTCCGGCAAGAAGCCTTGGGCGACGCCTTAAAGGATAAACGGTTGCGATGTGAACTTTCTTACGCATCCTCTCCTCCCAGCACATCTCTTAGCGCCTTCCTGGAAGAGTAAGCATGCTCAAAATAAGTTCTCGCCCGCTTGATAACCCTTTTAAGAATAATCTCATCTTCCAGGGAGATATCAATAAATGAGAGATTATTCTCAATTGATTCTGCAGGGAAGCTCCCGTAAAGCTGCCCGACTGCCGAATTCAAAAAGGCAGGAGTCAGGTCACTTATCCCTGCAAAAGAGAGTTCCACGATCTTATTTTCGAAGAAAGAGGCTGCAATTTTGTCGTGTACTTTCTGCCCGTCACAGGCTGCAACGCAACAATCGGCTCCGGCAGTTTCAATAATAATAATTTTTGTCCGTTCTTCCGTAAGTATCCCCATATGCTTATTCTCATAATGGTTTAAAAAGCTCAAGGTTTAAGCTGAAAACTCAGGCACTCGAAAACCTGCCCACCATTTGAACCTGCTCTATGATCGTTTTCAGTCTGCCCTTTTAAAGAAAAGCCATCCTTTCTCTTCTTTTCCATACTTTGTCCTTATCAAAACATAATCCCCTTTCAACTCTTCCCCGTGAAGTGTCACAACAATCTCTTTTTCCTCATGTTTCTGAAGCTCAAAAGTTCCTCTATCCCATATCTCAACCTTACCGGCTCCATACTCCCCGGCTGGGATTTCTCCCTCAAAATTAGCATATGCAAGAGGATGATCTTCGGTCTGGATAGCAAGCCTTTTGGTACCTGCCTTTTTCGGCGGCTGCTTTGGCACAGCCCAGCTTTTCAGAACTCCGTCAATCTCCAACCGAAAATCGTAGTGCAGGTTGCGTGCATCATGACGCTGTACTACAAAAATAGTTTTGTCAGAGCTTTCTTTTAAATCACTGAATGAAGGTTCAGGAGTTTTTTCAAAATGTCTTTTCTTCTCATATTCTTCAAGCATGGAAATCAATAGAAAATATGGTTTCGACAAGTATAAAGAATTACATGTTAAGATTTAGGAGTAAGATCTGAAGAGAAAAATGCAGAATACCTATAGAGAAGAACTAAAAAAGAGCAAAAGAAAATAGAAAACTGAAAGGAAAAACTGAAAACTAAAATTGCCTGAACCAGCATAAGCTGGAAATATACGAATATTTACCCTGACCATCAATCCTGGTTGACATGCTATAACTTTCTAAATTCGTCCTCTTGAGCGAAGCGAAAAGGACCTCGTGCTGTTGCACTTGCAGTGCAACTCCCAGAAAATACCCGATTTTCTGTGATCCCGAAGCGAAACTCGGGGAGCGAAGCGAGTGAAACGGACCGCGTACTCCCGAGGCGCAATTCGGGCTGTTTTTCCTGGGTCTTCATTGAAGCTTTCATCTATTCTCTTTCCTGCCCTCAGCCGATACTTTTGAAACCTTACCTGCCGCTGTGCTTGTTGCCGAGATTGCTGCCGGGCTTACAGAAGCCTTTGCCCGCGGCCTGGCTTCAATTGCAGTGCCTGTTTTTCTCCAGTATTTTCTGCCTTCTTTGCAGCGCCGGTTTACACAGAAATCTTCTTCTGAGCTCTCGCCTTCTTCTTTTAGCCTGAACATCTTCCAGCCGCAGCCTTCACAGGTTTTATCAAGCAGGGTCAATTTTCCGGTTTTGGGGACTGAATGTGTGTACCCGCAGCGCTTTGTACAGCCCAGGAAACGTGAATCTTTGAAAGTGATCAGAAACATGCTTCCGTCACATTCAGGGCAGGGCCCGACAGTTTCCGGAGGGTAGCATTCCTTTTCAAGATCGCATTTAAAGCACGGCCCTAAGCCCACAGCCCAGTTATACTTGTTTCCTACTTTCAGGACAGCTGCGCCTTCTTTTTTGCATTCCTTGCTCCTGAGTACGGTCAGAGCCCCCGTTTTCGGCAGAGGATACGAGTTTCTGCAATCAGGATAGCCTGTGCAGCCAACAAACCTTCCTGAATCTGTTTGTACGATCTTGAGCACATGTCCGCACGCCTTGCAGGTCCCAATGTAGTTTTTCTTGTCCTCAAGGGCAGCTTCATCTTTTATCGTGCCTGCTATGCTTGAAGTCAACTCATTTTTATTTGCTTCAAGCTGGGAGTACATCTCCCGGATCAGGGTCGTACCCTCGTCAAGAGCTGCTTCAAACTCTTTTTTCCCGTCTTCGACTTCCTGGATAAGAGCTTCAATCTTTGATCGGATATCTGGTCTGATCAAAATAGGGACAGTAAGCGAAAGCCCTTCCATGAGCGTAAAGCCTGTATCCAGAATCGAGACGGTTTTTCCCTTGGTCTCAAAATACCCTCGTTTCTTATTTGTTTCGATATGACTTGGAGCTGTTGCCTTTGTGCCTATTCCGTTCTTATCCATAAGGGTCAGAAGTTCGGCTTCTGTCAGCTTCTTGGGAGGGCTGGTTTTTGACTTTGTGTTACTTAGCTTTTTTATGCCGACCTTTTGCCCTTCCTCCACAAACGGAAGAAGCTTATCTTTTTTGTTTTCAAAAGGATAGACTTCGAGCCAGCCTGAATCTTTGAGCACTGTTCCGGATGAGTCAAACGGATCTTCCTGCACGAGCATGTGAAGGTGAGTCTTCTCAAAAATAGCATCAGGCATAAGGTTTGCCAGGAAATGCCTTGCAATAAGGTCATAGACTTCAGGTGCCTGGGGGATGTTTACTGCAGAACTTACCTCTCCTCTCGAAGCAGCCCTGATAGGGTGGATCGGAGGGTGGTCATGAGCATCTTTTTCTCCGTTTTTCGGGACGATAGGCGCTATAAGGATAGATTCGGCAAAAGGCCTGTACTCTTTCTGCCGCGCAAAATCAAAGAGAAGGGACTTGAAATCAAAATCATCTGCGTATTTATTTGTATCTGTCCTCGGGTAGCTGGTGAATCCTGCAAGGTAAAGCTGTTCTGCAACCTCAAGAGCGAGTTCCGGACTGATCCCAAGGAACTTAGAGGCCCGCTTTAGAAATTCAGTGGTATTCAACGGGTTAGGAGGGCTGGTTTTTGTTTCCTTTACAGTCTTTTTCGCAACAAGCCCCTCTTTTGCCCCTTTTATCTTCTTGAAGATCTCAGCGGCTTTTTCTTTGTCATAAATATTTCCTGCCCTGTGAGTACCCTCGAATTCTCCGTTTTCTGCTGAGAAAATTGCTATAATTTTCCAGAAGTCCTTTGTCTGAAAAGCCCGGATTGCCTTTTCTCTTTCATACACAAACCCACAGGTAGGCGTCTGGCAGGGGCCTATTGAAAGGACTTCCTTTGTCCATGCCTTTTCCCTGACTGAAAGTGTGACAAAGCGAGTAAAAGCTGCGCCCATTTTCAGGTCCAGAATCTGCCTTGCCTCTGCAGCCATTGCCATATTATAATCAGGGTCCATCAGGTTCTCAAAAGCTTTCTTTACCTCTTTTGGGGAAAGGGCCGAAAAACGAGCCCTTGCAACTGGCACATTAGTAACTTCCTCGGAAAGGGTCTTGGCTTCAAACCCTATATTTTCCCCTTCCCTGTCATAGTCACAGGCAAGAATAATCTTGTCCGCCCTTTTTGCGAGGTTTTTTACTGCAGCTGCATAATCCGGTCTCGTCACAAACTTTTCAGGATCAACTCCAAGGAGTACACCTGGATTAACCTCGTTCCATTTATTATACTGCTCTGGAAAATCGTAATTCATAATGTGCCCGGATAACCCCATTACCAGCCACTCTTCACCTTTCCACTTAAATTCGTATGCTGGCAGCCCTTCTACTGAAATTTTCTCCATTTCCCCATCGCCCAGGATACTGGCAATCTGGGCTGCTGCCTTGTTCTTTTCTGCAAATGCGACGATTGTCATATAAAATACCTTGACCTTGCTATTGAGAATAATATTGAGATATAGAATAGTATAAGTAAGGAAATGTGAATGATCTGTACGGGAAAAGTTCCCATGTTTCTTCTTTTTCTTATTTTGCTTATATAAGCCGGTCGGATAATCCCGTTATCGATAGAATCTAACTATCAATAAAAACCCTTTACCTAATAAGTAGTTTCCACGATTTTTCCAAATTTGCACACCACATAATATGTCTACATAATTTATATATTTGTTTGCTTATAAATTATTGAGTGACTTCCCGGCGTCAAAAGATATATATTAGTTTACTGTTTGTTCTTTCAAGACTGATACCTTGATTTATCTTTATAACCAATTACTCTTGTTGGGTCGTATGTACAGTTTAATTATTGACATTTAATTATTGACATTTAATTACTGACATTTAATTACTGACATTTAATTACTGACATTTAATTACTGACATTTATTATTGACATGTTTTTACTGATATCTATTAATCGGTACGGCAATCGCCTCACCCACCTCACAATATGGAGTAACAATGACACTGATGGAAGATGCAAAAAAGGGAATCGTCACCCCCTCAATAGAAGCCGTGGCAAAAACTGAAGGAATTGATCCCGAAACTGTCCGCTCCTGCGTGGCAAAAGGACTCATAGCTATTCCTGTAAATAACAGGCGAGAAACCCTTCCTGTCGGAATTGGCAAATATATGAGCACAAAGATCAATGCCAATGTGGGAACCTCGAGGGACTGTATCGATATTGATGCCGAAGTCGAAAAAGCAAAAGCTGCAGAAGCCTTAGGGGCTCATGCCGTTATGGATCTTTCCACAGGCGGAGACCTTGATGAAATCCGCACCCGTATCCTCAAAGCCGTGAACATTCCTGTAGGGACTGTTCCGATCTACCAGGCTGCAGCTTCCAGGAAAGTTGTTGTGGAAATGACTTCTGACGATATGTTCAATGCTGTCCGGAAACATGCCAAACAGGGTGTGGACTTTTTAACCGTTCACTGCGGGGTCAACCTAAACTCCCTTGAGCGCCTGCGCCAGAGTGACAGGATAATGAATGTAGTCAGCCGCGGCGGTTCTTTTACCCTTGCCTGGATGCTGCATAATGAGGAAGAAAATCCCTTCTATTCTGAATATGACTATCTCCTTGAAATCGCAAAAGAATATGACATGACTCTGAGCCTTGGAGACGGCATGCGCCCGGGCTGCATTGCCGATGCTTCCGACCGTCCGAAATTCATGGAATTCATCACACTCGGGGAGCTTGTAAAGCGAGCAAGGGCTGTCAATGTCCAGACCTTTGTTGAAGGCCCGGGACATGTTCCCTTAAACGAAATCGAACTCAGCGTAAGAGGCATGAAAGAGCTCTGCGATGGCGCTCCCCTCTACCTTCTTGGACCCATTGTAACTGATATCGCTCCTGGCTTTGACCACATAACCGGCGCAATCGGGGGAGCAATTGCCGGGATGCACGGCACGGATTTCCTCTGCATGGTGACCCCGTCTGAACACCTTGCCCTTCCAACTCTTGAAGACATAAAAGAAGGACTGCTCGTAACAAAGGTTGCTGCCCACACTATAGATCTTATAAAGGAAGGCCCGAAAGAACGCGCCTGGAAACAGGATATAGACATGGCATATGCCCGCAGGGATCTTGACTGGGAAAAGCAGTTCGAGCTGGCAATCGACGGCGCACGAGCCCGCAAAATCCGGGACTCAAGGAAGACAGAAAGTGATGCCTGTTCGATGTGCGGAGACCTCTGTGCTGTAAAAATCGTAAAGGAAGTCTTCGGGGAAAGGAAAAGGGAAGAGTAAAGTTCCTTTCCTTCTTTTCCACTTCCGTTTCCCTTTTGTAACTCTGTTGTATTGTATTAATAGAGCACTTTTTCAACTGTAAATAGAGCACTTTTTCAACTGTAAAAAAGGAACGAAAATGGCAGGGAATGAAATAAAATCCGGTTTGAACATTCGCAATGCGGAAAAAGAAGATGTCCCTCTCATTCTTGAGTTTGTCAAAGGCATTGCCGAATTCGAAAATCTTTCGCATCTGGTCACAGCCACTGAAGAAAGCCTGACGGAATCCATGTTTGGGAAGACAACATATGCTGAAGTTTTCTTTGCCGAATTGGACGGAGTACCCGCAGGTTTTACGGTATTTTTCCATAATTTCTCTACTTTTGTAGGAAAACAAGGGCTATACATCGAAGACATTTTCGTAAAACCCGAGTTTCGAGGAAAGGGAATAGGAAAAGCGATGTTTCTCCATTGTGTAAAGCTTGCAAAAGAAAGGAACTGTGGAAGGATGGAGTGGGCTGTACTCGATTGGAACCCAGCCAGAGATTTCTACGAACATTTCGGTGCAAACCATGTAGACGGGTGGCATATCTATCGGATGAGTCCGGACAGATTCGAAAGCGCTCTTGAAAAATAAACTCCATAGCCTTATGACGATTCTTAACATCTAATCCTGTTAAAAATGCTTAATCAAGAATACTCACAAATTCTAAATGTCTTCTCTGTCTTAAGTTTTCAAAGATATTCGATGACTAACACCATGAATAACTGAAAAAAATTTAGTCAATAGCCAACAGTTAAAAAAAACCAGCTGCCAAAAGTTAACCTATTAAATTACATCAAAGTTGGCTATTGATATCTTTCTACTTAGCATTTATAAAGAAATAACCGATTCAATGCATATTTAGCCTAAGTTGAATCGGTCATCTTGCCTTTGGAAATCATTTATTAAATCTGAAATTTGCCTATGTCATTCCTTTAGAGATAATGAGGATAATTAGCTGCCCATTTTACAGAATCAATTACAACTGGATATCCTGCATTTACCCATGCTGGGAGACCGGCTTGATCGGTTTTATCGTCTTTAATGTTATAGACTCTTTTGTAACCGGCATCTGCTATCATTTGGCTTGCGATGCCACCTCTTTTCCCGGTGTAGCAATAAACAACTATTTTTGTGTTTTTGTTTTTTGGCAATTCTTTCATTCGATTCGGCAATAGCTTGTTATCGGACAAACTAACAGGATCATGTACCGGCACGTTTTTTAATGGTATCAATTTTGCTCCTGCAATATGAGAATAGTCATATTCTGCCTGAGTACGAACGTCCAGAAGGAATACACCTCTTTGTTCGAGTATTTTGTGAGCATCATAGGCAGTAACATTCTCGTATACATTTGGGACATTACAAGCAGTCTTAGGTCCTGCTCCTGCAATACCCGGTGCGGTTATGAGAATCGCAATAAGAATTGCGGTAAAACCTGACAAATATTGTTTATTCAATCCTACTCCTCCACTTAATCCAATTTTTCCTTTCTAGATGTTTTTCAATGTATTCTGGGATCGTCAAAATTTAGCATTGATTTCGCTAACAATTGACCGTCATCAATCAAAAACCCAGAAATGAAAAACCCTTCCACTTAAGTCCAAAGTATTTCAATAGTTTCAATATTTACATTTTAAATAATGCATCTTCAACATGTAAACACGTGCTTCTATCAAAATTCATCCCACACTTCATTAATACTTAAGACTTACGCGGCTGAACTAAGAAATCAATAGCATTAAGCCTTCAACCATTTTAGTAGAATTCAAACTACGACGTTTATTATTCTTAATTTTGTACATCTCGTGCGTAAGTCCTAATAAATAATACTCAAGCCAGGTATATGAATGTTGTATTATATCCAAAGGCAATTATATATTATTAAATACATATTATTTATAAGATATTTTGACGCTTTTTGACATTTTACGCAATCGTTAAAATTTAACATTGATTCCGCTGACAGTTAACCGCCGTTGATATAAAACCCAGAAATTTAATGAAAAGGGTTTTTTATAGGACTCTTCAAATCCTGGGGAGTTACAAAGAGGAGATAGTTCTTGATATCTTACTTTCGGCAGGTCGACAGAAGGAATGAAAATATTTTTTTGATCTCTTTTTTTGAACGTTCGATAATACATATTATATTAAAAACCGGTTAATGTGTGGCTCAACTCCCATGACATATATAAGCAGCGAAACATTTTTGCAATAAGGTTTAGGACTAATGTACGCTATATTAACTCAACAACTACGTGCAAATGGTCATTATTGCAAAAAGCCATCATCAAAAATTCTCAAAATTTAATTTTGACCTGCCGAAAGTGACTCAGTATCAAAATCCAGTGATGAACGTAAAATTAAAAATCACTAGATTTTGTAATTGGTTACAATCCTTGCGATTATACTTCTGGCTTGAAGTCTTTAGATAACGAATGTTAATTTTGATTGGAGACTGAATTCTTCTTACGAATTTAGATTTTCAATTAAGAAATGCAAAAATCACTAGATTTTGGAACAGAGTCCCGAAAGTAGGATTAATATTTTAAATAGCATATAACTAGTTATAACCTTTAGTTCTATTGGGGGATATTAAAAAAGATTTAATCTAAAAGATAAAGCTCATCAACTCTTAAAAATTTCATAAAGTAAGGTATTATCTATATGGATGAAACAGCAGACACGGCAGAAAAACCATCTGAAGGTAAAAAGAAGGAAAGCTTTGCATCCGATGTGCTGACACTTGCAGGCGGGACAACTTTTGCTCAAATTCTTACGATTATCTCAGTTCCTGTTCTGACCCACCTGTACCGGCCTGAAGATTTCGGAGTGTGGGCCCTATACATTTCTATTACCAGTATTATCAGTGTCATTGCGTGTATGAGATATGAATATTCCATAATGTTGCCTGAATATGATGAAGATGCCATAAATCTCTTAGGGCTAAGTTTTCTTGCAGTGCTGGTTGTAAGCAGTTTAACCCTTCCAATCATATGGTATTTTAAAGAGTCCATAGTTGATGTTCTAAACTCTCCCCAGATCGGAGATTATCTATGGCTTGTATCTCCATTTGTTTTTGTAAATGGAATATTTCTTGCATTGAGCAACTGGAACTCAAGGACCAAACTTTTTAAAAGGCTCTCCCTCTCAAAAGTTTCCAGCTCAGTCTCGACTACTGCAACGCAGATAGGTCTCGGATTCGCAGAAAAAACCAGCTCGTTGGGCTTGATAGCTGGCAGCCTTGCAGGCCAGTCTGTTTCAACACTTATACTTGGAGCACAGATCTGGAGAGATGATAGAAAGCTTATCGGGAAAAGCCTCAGCTGGAGGAAAATATATGAGGGATTTAAAAGGTACAACAAGTTTCCACTCATAGATACCTGGTCTGCCCTTATGAATACAGTCTCCTGGCAGCTTCCGGCCTTTATTCTCGCAGCTTTCTTCGAGCCTGCAATAGTAGGTTTTTATTCCCTCGGATTTCGCCTTTTGCAGTTGCCAATGAACCTTATTGGAGGTTCAATTTCACAGGTATTTTTCCAGAGGGCGTCAAGAGCTTTATCAGAGGGCACCCTTCCTTCCCTTGTTGAAAACGTTTTCAGGATTCTTGTGATCGTAGGCATGTTTCCTATATTAATCCTGACAATTGTCGGCAGCGATGTCTTTACCGTAATTTTCGGAAAAGCCTGGGCAGAAGCAGGCGTTTACACCCAGATTCTGGGCCTCTGGGCTTTTGTCTGGTTTATCTCATCCCCATTAAGCACAATATATCTTGTAGTCGAAGAGCAGCACTTTGGCTTTCAATACAATTTTTTCAATCTGACCACACGCCTCGTTTCCCTAACTATCGGTGGCATGCTCGGAAGCGCACGTATGGCACTGATCCTATTCTCAATCTCAGGAATTTTTGTATACGGTTATCTCTGCCTGAAGATGATGTTCTATTCTGGAGTAAAGACTTCAAGAGCGCTGAAAATAGTATTCTCTAATTTCATCCTTTTTGTCCCTGCAGGAAGTGTCCTTGTTGCTCTCAAAATAGCAGAAATAAACCAGATCCTGCTTGTTGTCTTTTCCGGCCTGATTATCTGCATTTATTACCTTTATATTTTGAAAACCGATCCACAGGCAAAGAAAATAAAGAGTGAATTAAGAAACTGAGGACTGCGCTCAGAGCTACAAAAAACTGCAAACTCGAAGAAGATATCGAAGCAGACATCGAAGATAGGCACATCATCAATATCAGCGATCAAACATATCAATTAACATACTTTCTGAAACGAATTTATAAATATCGCGTACCGCTTTTAGAAGAGAAAAGAAGAGCAATCTTCCTGACTTATTCGACAATGCAAGAAATACACCTGCAAAGGAATGTGAAATTAAAATTCAAATGGAAGTCAAAAGATCTACTGACATTCAGGTCTTTTAAAATGTCAATTATATAATGGGGACTATCTAAATACCTGCTTCAAAGGCATTTAGGATGCAGGAGACTCAGAACTAAAGAGTGTGATTCTCCTGGGCATCAAAAATGATCCGATTTAAACTGATTTAAACATTCTCGTACTTTTTCAGAATCTCCTCAAAAGCATCAGCGACAGTTTTCATTTTGTCCATACCGAGCCCAAAAGTGCTGAGTTTGAAATATTTAGTAAGTCCGGACTTTATACCATGGATACTACGTTCTTTAAGTTCCCTATAGAGGAAGTACCTGCCGTTCTTGACCTTCTCTGAAATTTCATAGAAACCCGGGGCTTCAAAGAACATCAGATCGTGAGAATGGGGTTTTTGCCCGTTCTGGATAAAGCCCATATCCTCAAGCCTTGCAGAGAACCACCGAGCATTTTCGACTTCCTTATCCCAATTTCGGACACGTTTTACGACGTCGGGGAAAGAGGCAATAAGGGTCATGACTGTAGCACCTCTTGCAGTGCACCCGAGAAGTTCGACTTCCTTTACCTTGTTGTATCTGGATTTCCTGAGCACTACAGACGCATATTCCTCACTTACTCCAAGAACTCCTACAGGGCCCGACGCAGCCATCGACTTATGTCCGCTGCCCACAATGAAGTCGGCACCGATTTCTTTTGCAGATACTGGCATTCTTCCGACTGCATATGCCCCGTTCAGGAGGAGCGGCACGTCATATTCATGGCAGACAGATGCTATCTTTCCTGCATCAGGCAGGTTTCCGTAGCTTCCATCGGGATATGTTATGAGAGCAAGAGCAGGCGGTTTACCGCTTTCCTTTGTGACCTCTTCTATTGCCTTACCATAACCTTCCGGGTCCAGGATGTATTCGGGGCTGCCTGCGTGAGGCACGACTTTGATGTTCAGGCCTGCTCTTTCGGCTGCGACATAAGAAGAGTAATGAGCAAGCCCATCAAGCACAATCCAGTCTCCTGGCTTTCCTACGGAATGCATGATAGCAAACTTTGATTCCCGTGCCCCATTTGTAACCCTTGCCTCATCACAGCCAAGGAATTCAGGAAGTGCCTGGTGTACGAAATCATAAATAGGAGGCTTTTTTATCTGGTCCAGAACTCCTCCACAGAAATCACAGACTGAATACCCGTCTCCCCATTCTACAAGAGCCTGTTTTGCAGCACCTGTCAAAAGCCCACCTGTCTGAAGAGGGTCGATATTTATACTTCCCAGGGTTTCCCGCTTAATAAAACCGAACTTTTGAAGGGATGAGTCATCAAGTGTCATTTTCTTTCATACCTCAATTTTAACTGTAGGTTTGTTTTCATGATTGATTCAGTTACAAACTTTGGTTTACGGTTGATTCAAGCTAAAAAGCAGTATATTGTGTTCAATTTCCTATTCAATTAAGACTTCTAGCTAAATTACCGTGTTTGAGATTCATAATTTGAGATTCATATTTACTCAAGATATGCAGAGAATTAATAAAAAAGTATTCCAAAGAGTCGTAAAATTTGAATTCAGTAAAAGCTTATTGAAAGAAATACCTTAAAGTCCGCAAGCTAGAAAAGGTTCCTTATCGACGGGAAAAAGAGAGCAAAACGCCTTTAGGAAGACGTTATGCAGCTATTCCCAGGTATTTCTGATGTATTTCAGGCGTTTACTGCCTTGCTAAATACATCCGTAAATTCATCACACTGAGCGATAATTATCGAAGCCGCGTCCTTCAAGACCTCAATAGGGTTTGTACCATCGGTTTTGATGTAAAGGATCGGGTCACTGATGCTCACGTGTTTCATATCATAAAAGGCGGCCTCAACCCTTTCATCTCTGATCAGGAGGTCCCTAAGCATGTTGAGAAGCGTGTGAGTTTCGCCTTTGAACTCAACTTCAAGCTCGTTTTCTGTTTTGGAAAGAATGTTTAGTTCCATTGGTAATCACTTGTGAATGTTGAGTAATATAAATGACTGTGCATAAACCTGTACCTATTCAGGAAACGGAGAAGGAATTACTGGACCCCTTTCCCGTACTCGGTTGAGATTTTGCGGGTTTCAGTCATATTGCACACCGGGCATTTAAGCTTTTTCCCTTCGAGCTCAAGTTCCCCTCTGCAATTTGAGCAGTAAGCTTTCACAACTCCGAGGGAATCCTCAGCTGTAGTCAGACGGATTCTCTCAGTATCGATAACTTTAGCCTTAATAATATCAGAGGGTCTGAACTCATCTGAAAGTCTCTTGACGTAAGAGTCCCTTACGTTTGACACATGGATATCCCCAAGTCGTGAGTTTACGATTTCCCTGTCTTCTTTACCTTCAATTCCTGCGACTTCCACCATTGCCCCGGACTCCCGCACGTCAGTTATCTTTCCGTATACAATATCTCCCACTTTAAGGATATTAGGAGTGAGAGTATTTGGCTTGACCGAAACTATTCTCACTTTTCGATCAATGATTACATTGCCAGTGGCAGTAGAGTAAATATCTCCAGCAGATATGACTGTTCCAGGGCCAGGTTTAAACTCCTCTGTTGTTCCGACAATTTCTCCTGGGAGAACAAAACCTCCTATTTCAATGTCTTTCCTCGATGTCTCTGCTTCGTGAGGAGCCCTGGAGTCAGGCGTATCCATTCTCTCCCTTGGAGCTTTCTTTGGATAAGGGAATCTCCTTTTTTTACCCTGGTCTCCCCTGAACTGGTCCTTAGACGAATCTCTGGACTGGCTCCTTGATGGGCCTTTATACTGATCTCTGGGCTGATCCCTTGAAGGGCCTTTATACTGATCTCTGGGCTGATCCCTTGAAGGGCCTTTATACTGATCTCTGGGCTGATCTCTTGAAGGGCCTTTATACTGATCTCTGGGCTGATCTCTTGAAGGGCCTTTATACTGATCTCTGGGCTGATCCCTTGAAGGGCCCTGAAACTGGTCCCTTGACTGACTTTGATATTGATCCCTTGGCTGACCTTTAAACTGGTCCCGTGACTGATCCCTATTTTCTAAAGCCATTTGAGCCCCTTTTTCAGTAACTGGCTTTCCTTCGCTAGGGCCTGTCAATTTCTTCCTCGTAGTCTTATTTTTTCGGATTCTAATCATAATCCCTCATTCTAATTATCGTTAGTAATGAATAGATATCTTAATCGTAATGCCCTATTAAGTAATTGTGAGACTTATCAATTAAATCTATAGATAATTATCAGCTGTTAAATCGATAAATAACCAAATCAAGAGACAAGATAGATCATTTTCGTATTAACTGACATATTTCTTCTCTGCCGGCATGCATACAGTTTGATGGATACATAATTACAGCATTTATTAAGTATGTGTTTATAATTCGACTCTTTGGAAAAAAATCCTGAGACATGGCGCTAGAGATATGATGCGATGCCGTAAGCAGTACTGAGTTCTGAATTTACTCAGAGACAGTGATCCTGTAAATCTCTACCTCAATAACTTCTCTTTCCTTTTTATGAAAGTCGAAAATTCGTTTTATAGGGAACTTCGCAACGTACGAATGTGTAATGATCGCAGGCTTAATGAACTTTTGGATAAAAGCAAGGCTTCCGCGATTGTGGATTGAATATATTACTTCACTTGTTCTTAACGCTGACGAAAGAAAAGGCCTGTCTCTGCCCTTCACCCTTGCCCCGAAGGGGGGGTTCATAACCGTGGTTTTTACGTGTCCCTCGATGTCGGCAATGTCCGAGAATACGAAGTCTATTTCTACTCCAAGCTTTATGGCATTTATGTTTGCAATCTCAAGTGCTTTTGGATCCATATCGTACCCGACAACCTTTCTGGCTCCGAGGAGCTTTGCTCCGATTGCAAGGATTCCGGTACCGCAGCCCAGATCCTGGACGGAATCATCAAGGTCCCCCTGCATGTAAGCAAAGTGCAGAATTTCCGCAGCTAGAAGAGAAGGAGTTTGATACTGCTCCAGCTCAAGCTCAGGATCGGAAAAACCTTCGATTTCTTCAAGCAGCATTTCAAGTTTTCTTTGTTTCATTTCATCGACTTTAGTTCCTTAAATAATACCGGGTTCAAAATTTTTGTAGGAAGGCCTATAATTATTTCTTAAAGGCCTATAATTATTTCTTAAAGGCCTATAATTATTCCTTAATATTCTGCTGTTTTTATCTAATAATCTGAAAGTAAAAGGATTATACCGGCTCTTCGGTAATTTCATCCAGTACAAGCTTTTCCCATTCTCGTTCTCCAAGTACGATCTCAAACTCCTGAGGCGTAAGCATGGGAGATGGAAAACGCCCTACCTCATCAACAGCAAGTCTTGGACAAGCGGTATTTACAAAAGCGTCAACCTTGAACTGGAGCAGCTGGTCCGGAGTTACGAGATCGATCAGGATCAGGTATGCCTCTTTTCCATGCCTTTTTGCACAGTTCTTCAAAGAAGAAGCTAGTTCGAGCCTTTTCTGCCCGTTTTTGCTTGAAACAATTATCCCGAAAACCTTAGCATCCAAAGACTTTGCAATTACCGCACTCCGCTGACGGAGAACTCTTGACGGATCCACCTCACGAACTTCTCCGGAAAGAGGGTCAGCTGCAAGAACACGTTTTTTTGTGGAAAGGGCCACTCCTAAGGGATGAAAGTCTCCGCTTCCTATATACAGATACTCATCACATATTTCAGCTCTTGCTGTCGAAAAATTACAGCCCAGTACCTGCCCCGGATAGGCGATTCTTGAATCCCCCCGCCCGATTACACAGGTTTTTCCGCTGGCCTCGAGGACAGCGCAGGCATCGGAGAGTTTATGGACGTGCTGAACAGTTGTAATCAGCCCTATCCTCTGTCCTTTAAGTTCAGGCACAGCTTTTTCAACAACCGGACGAACATCAACTGTAGAGCGCGTTTCTATAAAATAGACCTTATCTGACAGTTTCGTATCCTCAAGTTCTGAATGCCCAAAATGAAAAAGAATGTCCACATTCTCCAGCAAGATCCTGTCCAGATCACACGCCCCAAAGCAGGGGTCTCCGGAGATTATAACCTCAGAGCCAGTAGCTTCTTCAACCCTCTTTGCGAGTTCTGCACCTTTTCTTTTGAGTCCCTCAGGAAACTGGAAACCTACAGTTTTTGCTCCCAATTTCCTTATCACACCGATAATGTAGTCAGGCCTTAAGTCAAACGCTTCACTGATCCCCAAAGACATTCTGAATCTCCACGCCTTTATCGTTCACATCAATTGTGACGAGAACTTTGGGCTCAACCCCAAGCTCCTTCAATTTCAAATAGCCATCTCCACGCCCGATAACAGAAATGACATCAAGTACCTCGACACCCATGATTTTTAGCGCTTTCACGAGTGCCAGTAGCGTCCCACCAGTACTGATTACATCATCCACTATAATTATTCTGTCCCCTCTTTTGAGCCCATTTATATAGAGTACACCTTTCGAATACCCTGTACTCTGAGAAAGTTCCACTTCCCCTTCAAGGAAATAAGGCCGCTTCCGAACAATAGTCAAAGGAATCCCTGTTTTCAGGGAAAGGGCATTCGCCACAGGAATACCCATAGCCTCTATGGTAAGAATAGTGTCAATTTTTTTAATATCTGTAATCTGGAGAATATATTCGGCGATCTCCTCAACCATATGGGGGTCTATGGATGGTACACCATCAGAGATAGGATGGATAAAGTAATTGTATTCTCCTCGCTTGATCACAGGAGAATTAATGAGTGAGGTTTTTAGTCTTTCAAGCATGGTATTAACTTCCTTTGGCTGTCACAATATTCCTGTAAGTATTATTCCAGATAATATTATCCTATCGTGCTTCAAGCAAATCGCTTCCCGTCAGCAGGCCAAAAAACGCAAAAACGGGAAAGCTACATAGAGAAGATAGATCAATTTTAGGAAAACATCAAAGTACTTGATATAATTTTGGTATTTTAGCTCTATAAACATCTATTCAAGGAGTTATGATAACAACTATTCAGCATTAATAAATTTAAATGTGTTTGATGGTAGGAAAGTCTGGAAAATCGGATGATATCCGGAAAAGCCCACAAAAAAATAAAAACTGAAATATAAAATTAAGGACAGACAATAGTATCAAAAAGCCCTACTACCAGCTCTGCCAGTTCCTTGCTTTTCTCAGTTGAGGTCATAAGGGTATCGGCCCGACATGCCCGACATCCAAGTTTCTCAAATGCGAATTCATCTGCCCGATCCCTTTCATCGAAAACAAAAACATCCAGAAAGTCCTGATAATACTCCGCTACTCCCATTGAAGAGACTTCAAGCCCGCAAGCTTGCATCATCTTTCCGGCAGGTCCGCTTACAGGAGAATTGCCAATAATAGGGCTGACTGCCACGACCTTTTTCTTTTCCAGTAGATCTTTCATTCCGGGCAGGGAAATAATCGGGCCTATACTCGTAATCGGGTTACTTGGCCCTATAAGGACGTTATCGTCATTTTCAAGAGCTTCAAGTACTTTTGGAGAAATCGAAGCTTCGTAGACTCCTCTGATATCAACTCCCAGAACATCGGGTTCTCCATGCTTCCCGATCCAGAAGTCCTGGAAATGCATAATCCCTTCTAGAGTTTCTATACAAGTCGAGACAGGATCATCAGACATGGGCAAAATCTTTGCGTTAATTCCAAAAATGGAAGCGAGTTTTAGAGTTGCCTCTGTGAGAGATACTCCACTCCTGACAAGATTCGAACGGATAATATGGGTTGCCCGGTCCCTGTCCCCGAGTTTCATGCTTTCCGTGATTCCCAGTTCCTGCATGCGGTCATAAGTCTCAAAGGAGTCGTCCTTTATTCCCCACCATTTCTTCCTGTCGATCTGGTCTGAGAATAGATAGAGCACTGTATCCAGATCAGGACAAATAAGGTTTCCCGAAACCCAGAGGTCTTCGGCAGTATTTACAACAACAGTCAGTTCCTCTGGTGGGAGGATTTCCTTGAGTCCGTCAAGAAGTTTTGGAGTTCCGGTGCCGCCTGAAAATATGATCATGATAATGCCTTTTCCGGTTTTTTTCCAACTTTCGGATGCGGGTGTTCCTGCAAATTTTGCAGTACCAAAGTAATAGTAACAGCAATATATAATGACATCTGTCTAAAGAATAATGAAGGTTGTCCTTGATCCCGTACACGGTTACATCGAACTGGATGATTTTGCTCAGGAACTTCTTGCCACTCCCCAGATGCAGCGTCTCAGAAGAGTCAGACAGCTTGGATATTCAAACCTTGTCTACCCAGGAGCGAATCATACCCGATTTGAACACTCTCTTGGAACAATGCATCTTGCCTCTATGCTGACCAAGAATCTTGACTCAATTGAAGGGGATAAAAAAACTGAGATAAAAGCCGCATCCCTTTTACACGATATAGGACATGGACCTTTTTCTCATGTTACAGAAAATATTATTGACAAGTACACTCGGCGCAGGCATGAAGATATTAAGGAAGTACTGGGAAAAGGGGAAATAAGTGAAGTACTAAAAAAATATGGGATTTCTCCCGGAAACCTCGCAAAACACGTCAAAGGGGAAACATCTGTAGCTCAGATCATTAGCAGTGAAATTGATGTGGACAAAATGGACTATCTTGTCAGGGACGCTCATTACACAGGTGTTGCCTTCGGAGTCGTGGATTACAACCGTCTGATTAATCAGATGGATTTTTACGAAGACAGGCTCGTTGTTGAACGGGGAGGGTTGAAAGCTGCCGAATCCCTCCTGGTCTCACGCTTCTGGATGAACACATCTGTGTACTACCACCATGTAACGAGAATCTCAGAATCCATGTGTTCAAAGGCAGTTGAGTGTATGATAGAAAACCAGGAGCTTGATCCATCTAGGCTCAGACAGATGGACGATATAGACCTTGTTGCAGCCATGAGAAACGCCACAGGATACGCAGGGGAGCTTTCCAGGCGGCTGGATACCCGCAGACTGTATAAACGGGCACTATATGTGGGTTTGGAAGACGTAGGAAAAGGCGTACTCAAACACCGCGACAAAATTCAGAGGGCAGAAAACGAAATTGCAGAGCTCGCAGGGGTTGATTCTCAGAACGTACTTGTGGATATTCCAAAGACCCCCGAAATGTTAGAAATGCGGGCGATGATAAAGACTGACCACAGAATGATCCCGCTTAACGAGGCTTCCCATTTTGTATCCATCCTGCAGGAAGCCCATATGGACAACTGGAGGATGGGAGTATATAGCCCGAAAGAACACTGCGAAGCCGTGGGAAAGGCTGCAAAAGATTATTTTGAGTTCAAGAAAGCCGTAAAACAGTTTAAACTGACTGATCTCTGATAGATAAAGGAAGAATAAGTTTCTACGGAAAAATTCTCAGGGCTATGATAGATAAAGGAAGAATAAGTTTCTAAAGGAAGAATAAGTTTCTAAAGGAAGAATAAGTTTCTAAAGGAAAAAGAGTTTCTTCACACAGGGCTTAAGACTT
>MCHG01000244.1_pt1 | contig 23208 bp, 21 predicted proteins | sample 787351 | NCBI WGS metagenome assembly MCHG01 (sample SAMN05430296, study PRJNA330682) | permafrost metagenome | biome: Cold desert; feature: permafrost; material: soil; isolation source: enrichment culture inoculated with soil incubated with H2/CO2 at 20 degrees... ... | reverse complement strand
TACTTATGTCAATATAACCGTCAATCTTGGGACAGGCAAATCCATCAACTTTGGGACCTTTTAGATTAGCTCAAACATTTAGTGAAATTATCCGATATAACAATAGAGTACTGAATAAAAATAATAAATGAATAACTTAAGCGTTTATTATGACAAAATGGAAAGGTAAAAATTTATAGTTAGTAAAATCAAAAATATTTTCATGCACAGGCTTCAGGATTTTTTAGTGTAGAGGATGGAACATCATTTTTGATCAGAAAAGGAAGTGATGTGACTATACGGTTGGATAGTTTGAAAATACAAACACGTAAATATTTGATGAGGTTAAAAGTTAATAATTAATGATAGATACCAATGAATCCATGGCGATGAAGTTTTCGGATTACAATTCAAAATAATTAAAAATACTTAATTATATATCAATTCTTAAATATAGTAAAATGGTATATCAAAGCACGAACAAAGTAAATAGAGCAAAGATTTCTGCGTATTAAAGTAATGTTTTTGAACAGTGTGGTTCTAAAAACATTACTTGAATATGCTTTTTTTTATTTGAAAATGAATAACATGTAAAGAAATCATGCCTTAATGGTATTTAAATGAATTATTTGGATTATATCTCTTCAGGGAATTATAAAAATAAAAAAACGACAATGGGGGAGTAGATATTATGAATTTGACTTTTTCTTATCTTATTAATAGAAAACTAAATGAACAATCAAAGAAAATTCTTGAGGGAATGGCAAGAGGAAGAAAAAAAGCTTTAGATAATTGGTTCAGTGATAAATGGACAGAATTGGAGCTTGTCAAAGATAGTATTGAATCATTTATTAATGATGAGCAACTTAACAAAAAAGAGCTTATTGAGATTATGATGGAAAAAAAGAAGCAGTTTAAAGATTTTTCTGAGATTTTTTTGATAAATGAAAAGGGTATTGTAAGCAGATCAACTTTTACATTACACGAACAAAAATCTTTAAAAGATTTCCCTTCATATCTTCGTGGTATGGAAGAAAAGCCTTTGATGTATGGACCATATATTGATGAAGACACGATTAATATTGGAGAGTGTAACTCAAAATTCTTTGATGAGGTTACACTAATGTTCTCGTTGCCATTATTTAATAAGGTAAACGGAAAGAAAACTGTACTTTGTGGTAGAATACCAAATGATGTGATGAGCGATATTATACAAGAAGAAGATACCCATGTTTATAAGGAATCAGGAGATAACTATTTATTTATGGTTAAATCCAACAGGGGGATTTCAGCTGGTACAGCAATTTCAAGGAGTAGATTTGAAGATAATACATTTTCTTTAGGAGATAATTTAAAGGATGGGATTAGAACTAAAAAGTGGGGAATAGTTCAAATTAAAAAACATACTGAATTTGAAATTATATTCAAAGACCCAGCTACAGGACAGTTGCATAAAGGGGTAATGGAAACGATAAAAAATGGTGAAAATTTAGAGGTATGGCCAGGATATCCAGAATATAGACATATACTTGTTGGAGGAAAAGGTATTCAAATAACACCTCCATACTGTGAAGAAGTTTGGGGTATGTTATGTGAAGGAGATATAGAAGAAATCTATAAATTTAGAAGTATAAATTTTAAAGTTCCATTAATGATCGGTGCAATCAGTGGAATATTCTATGCATTAAATTATTTTTCCGCTAATTTTAATCATTCAATGCGGGTATCAATAGTTTTTATAGCTTGGGTATTAAATTTATTAGCTATTACATTTATCATTAAAAAAACAGTAGTCAAACCATTGAATAATACAATAAAAATTCTTCATGAAATAGCAGAAGGGGAAGGAGACTTGACTAGAAGAGTTGACACGGTATCTAATGATGAAATAGGTGAATTGGCGCGATGGTTTAACAAATTCTTAAACAATCAGTTGACTGTAGTGAAAAGAATAGGAAGTGCATCTAGGGATTCTGAAAAATCTACTGCTAATTTATCAAAACTAATTGAAGAATTTAAACAAAGTGCAGCAATAATTGAAAAAGTAGTTACAAAGGTATTAACTGATTATCAGACCCAAAATGTGTTATTCCAAAATACTGAAAAGAGTCTAAAAATTATTTCGGAGAATGCCAGAGATATAGATACTCTAATTTTTGAAATTAATAACAATACGCAAAAAACTAATAATAATGTTATTGAAAATGGATCTGGTTTTAAAGAAGTTTTAGCAACTATGGGTATATTGGAAGATTCTATGGAGAGCACCTTAAGTAGCATAAGTATATTACAGAAGTACTCTAAAGAAATACATAATGTAGTAAACGTAATTGAAAAAATAAGTGGTCAAACAGAATTGTTAGCATTAAATGCCTCTATTGAGGCGGCACGTGCAGGAGAAAGTGGAAAAGGATTTGCAGTAGTTGCAAATGAAGTATCAAAGCTAGCAAGTGAATCTAGGCAAGCTACGGTATCGATATCAAATTTAATTGGAAATGTCCAAGGAGAAACTGATATAACAATTGTAAATGTAAAAGAAATAGCAGATAAAGTAAATAAAGTAAGCCATATTGTTAAATACTCCATAAGTTCTTTTGATAAAATTCAAGATAACATATTGCAAGTTACAGATAATGTGCAGAGTGTTTCAGAATTAGTTGAAAATCAATCTCAACAGTTAGAAGAAATTACTTCAAGTACAGAAGAACTAGCAGCACAAAGTGATAAAGATACGATCAAAAATCAAGGAAGAACAGATAAAGTATTAAATGTAGTGCAATCTATATTAATCCAGTTAAGGCAAGTAGACCAAGCCTCTAAGGTATTAGCTCACAGCTCTGAAAATTTAAATGACATAGTAAATGCATTTAATCTTAAAGAAATATAGTGAAGTATTAACTCGTTTTATTATACTATGGAGTGCAATCGCTAAGACAGGCTGAACGTATGAAAAAAGAACATGGTTTTCCCTTACCATGTTTTTTTTGTGTCTAAATATAATGTAACACTCTTGATATGTGTTACTAAAAAAGAATTTATAAGAATTTATGAATATATTATTATAATGTTAATCAGTATGATTTTTAATATAAAAAAAATCTCTCATAGATTAAATCTAGAGAGAATAAGACTTCTTTATTATAATTTTCCCAAAATGCCGTTCCTACGATTTTGACTCCTAGCTTAGCTAGGTGGGTAACCGCATCTAATCTTTTGTGGTCCGATCTGTATCGGCATGACAGCTAATTAGAAATCTAAGTTTCCCTGTAAATTGATGTAGGTTCAAAATAGCAAGTGCCGTACAACTCAGGTGATACTGTATATTATAATTATACTGGATGTTCTATGTAATCTCAATGGTAAGTTTATGTAAAATATTATATTTTTATTATTCATTCGTATTTATCTTCATAAAGATAATCTTAATTATAATACAATAATCATTTTCATTAGGTTGGTACATACTAATGTTATATTTTTACATCATTCATTATTCTTGGTGAAAACATGTTGTTATTACAACTCCTAGGAGCGTAGTTCTACATATTTTTAAAATGCTTGAAAATACCTTTGTAAAATTGTATCCACTTCAGCGGAATGTAAGATATTTGTTTATTATTCCCCTCAAACATAACCTTTCCTGCACAAACCTTAGACTGACCAAACCACATACATTTTGTACAATTTAAGCATTTTCCAGTGGATTTGTCCTCTTTAGCATCATTTGCCCAATTAGGATTTATAAGAAATCCTTTCCCAATATCTACAATATCTACATTTGTTTCCTTTAATATTTCTTCTGCAATCTCCGCTGAATTAATTCCATTAACTGCAAATACAGGAATTGAAACTTCTTCTTTGATTTTTTCAGCTGCATAAACTGCATTAGAGTATTTATACTCTTCATTTACATGCATTTCCTGTTCGCTCATAAATCCATATGAAATATCAAGAAAATCTATTCCATTTTTTTCTAACACTTTAGCATAATGGATCCCATCTTCTATTGTTGGTTCAAATCCACCCAAACGGATTCCAACAATAAATTCTTTTGGTGTTACCTTTTTAATTCCATCTATTATTTCTATTACAAATTTTTCAGGATTTTTGCCATATTCATCAGTTCTTATATTTACTTTTTTATTTAAAAACTGGCTTATTAGATAGGCATGACATCCATGAAGTTCAATACCATCATATCCTGCTTTATAAGCTCTTAAGGCAGCTTCAATAAAATTATTTTGTATAGATTTTATTGAGTCACTATCCATCTCATGTCCAACAACACTTCCAGTATAATTTTTATATTCATATGGACTTGGGCATATTGGGTCTTCTGATATTCCAACAACTCCTGCATGATGAATTTGAAGAAATATTGGACAATCTTCTTCGTGAACTGCATTAACTATACTTTTTAGTCCTTCAATTTGATCATCTTCCCATATCCCAAGTTGCTTTTGTAGTAATTTTCCATCACTATTAACACAGGTAGCCTCTTGAATTATGAGTCCAGCACCACCTTTAGCTAATTGTTTATAACGTTCTATATTTTCTGGTGATACATATCCATCATCTCTAAATCCGATAACCATTGGAGGAACACAAATACGATTCTTCATTTTTACATTTTTAATACTAAACTCTGAAAATAATTTATCCAAAAAATAACACTCCTCATTAACTATTTTATTTCACTCTAATTTTTTATCTAATGTTATTACTATATCTTACACGGAAACAAAATATCAAGTAAATCACATTCCTTGTGCCTAAATTTGAATAGTTCTCAACTCAGTTGTATATGGTTGAATTTACCGATCTATTTATAGATTTATATAAAATGGAAATACTAAAAACATATAAACAAAAAAGGATGGGAAAAACTCAATGAAAATGGTAGATGGAGGCATCGAAAAAGTTCTATGGAGTATAGCTATTCCAGGGTTTGGCCAATTGTTGAATGAAAAATATATTAAAGGAATTATATTAATTAGTTTGGAGTTTATTATAAATGTTAATGCAAATATAAATACAATTATAGTTTCAAGCTTTCTTGGACAAACGGAACTTGCAGTACAACAGGCGAACTACCAATGGCTTATGTTTTATCCCTGTGTATACATGTTTTCAATATGGGATGCATATAAAGATGGTACAAAGCAAGAAGGGTTGCTACTATACCTACCATTTGCCATCTCTGCATATACTGAAACTATAGGTGTCATATATTCTAAAACTTTTAGAGTAGGGGGAATATTACTTGGGCCTATCTTTCTACCTATGATTTGCATATTTCTTGGACTAGGGTTAGGGTTTGTAATTAGATTTTTTGTAGTAAAAGTAATACAAAATAAGTAGAAACGATAAAGTTATTGTTCACCGTATAAATAACTAAACCCTCGTTAAGGTTTAACAGTACTAGTAAAAGAGGGAATTTATCTACGGTGATTGAGTTAATCTTCAAGTATATAAACCATTGACAAATGGAGTTTATTGATATACTATTTTTTTAGGTGTTAATACACTAGAATTAAAATGTGTTAATATGTCTATATTATTATTTTCCGAAATAGAGGCACTAGTAGTGCCTAAATATTTTTATAATATTCGTGTACCTACACGATAAGGTTTAGTAAGTAAGTATGCAATAATCTAATTAAGCTTTTATTCACCAACCAACTGACCAACCAACCAACCAACAAACCAACTACAAAGATATAAGATAAAGGGGATTGAGAATATGGAACTTATAACTGTAGATAAACAAAAATGTATCAATTGTGAGGTATGTGTTAAGGTATGTCCATCTGCTGTATTAAAAATGGGATTGGATGGTCCAGAAGCAATTAACTCAAAATCCTGTATAGCCTGTGGTCATTGTGTAGCTGTATGTCCAAGTACTGCTATAGATAATAGTAAAACACCTTTAGCAAACCAAGTTGATATAAAAGATTTTTCTAAATTAGATGAAGGTCAGGCTGAGTATTTTTTAAGATCACGCCGTTCTATAAGAACTTATAAAGATATATCAGCATCAAGAGAACAATTAACAAAATTAGTTGATATTGCAAGACTCGCGCCTACTGGCAGCAATATGCAAGGTATATCCTTTGTAGTAATTGAAAACACACAAATAGTAAAAAAGGCTGCCGAACTTACCATTGAGTGGATGGAAAATTCTCCACTAAAGGATAAACTTAAAGGTATTATACAACGCTATAGGGATGGAGTCGATGGAATATTCCGTGGTGCACCAAACCTAATTTTAACCATTGCAAATAAAGACTTTTCAAGAGGAAGAGAAAACTCTATTTTTTCTTTAGCATATCTAGAATTATATGCTCCATCACTTGGTCTTGGGTCTTGTTGGGCTGGGTTGTTTGAATTTTGCGCATTAGCTCCCAATACACCAATGCTTGAATTATTTAATATTCCAAAGGGCAAAAAGATAACTGGTGCAGTTATGGTTGGATATCCAATGTATAGTTATAAGAGACTTGTAGAAAGAAATCCATTAGAAGTTACTTATATATAAGAGTATTCCAATAAATCCAGCAATTCTAGTGCTGATCTTGCTTGGATTCTCGGACTCTTACCCAAAATGCCAGTTAAGATTCTGTTTTACGAAGAAGATGAACAATTCCCAGCTGATATTCAAATCCACTTTGATCAAAGGGCTCTAGAATTTTTGGAATTTGAATGTCTAGCCTTTTTAAGCGGTTGTCTTGTTAGGGCCCTTATAAAAACTTCACAGTACGGCGCCGTAGATGGTTGGAAATAATGTTTGTACATTCTGATTCTCATAAGGCTAGGTTTAAAGTCCTAGCCTAAGTCTAGAAGATTGGTCAATAGAAAAGCGTTAAGAATAAGGTGTTATATAAATGAATAATCATTTATTTTAATGAAAGTAATGCTTTACAATAAATGAATGATCGTTTATAATAAGATCATAGAATATAAATATAAAGGTGATTTATATGAGATTGAAAGATGATGAAAAGCGAAATAGCATTAAAAAAGCAGTGGTGAAATTAATCTTAGAGCAGGGATTTCATGGTACTTCAATATCAAAAATTGCAAAAGTGGCAGGGGTGTCTCCAGCTACTGTCTATATTTATTATGAGAATAAAGAAGAAATGATGAAAGATATATATGCAGAATATGCAGAAGAAGTATTTGATATTATACAGCGTCGATTAACAAGCAGGATGACAGGAGAACAATTGATTGATGTTTTGCTCCGTGATTACTACTACTATATTATGGAAAATAAAGAGGTGTTTCATTTTATAGAACAATTTAGTAATTGCCCTTCTTTGAAAAATGGATGTAATGTCTTGAAAGGACCCTCAAAGTTAAATGATATTCTTTTAGAATATAAAGATCAAGGTGTTCTGAAAAACTATAAAAATGAAAACTTATGGGCAGTGTTGATTTATCCGATAAAGGCAATTGCTAATTATTCTAGTGGAAATGAGAGAGTGGATAGACAAATGCTAGATGAGATGATTTTAATTATTCAAAGATCTTTGCTATAACGAAAAAATAGTTACTAGATTAATAAACGATTATTCATTTAAAAAGCAGTTAGAAAGGATGAGATTAAATGATAATTCCTATAGTAGAAACAGTATTATTACCTGGAATGGATTACAAACTACACGTAAATCACTTAAGTACAGATGAATTAAATTTATTAGCAGAAGAAAGCAAGGAGATCATTGCACTGCCTTTAAACAACAATCAAAAAAGAATTGAATTAAAAGCAGAGGATTTCAATAAAATAGGTGTTGCTCTTGAGATCATTCAATTTATGCCTGGTGAAAAGCACTATGTGGTTGAAGTTAAAGTAAAACATTTTGTTGAAGTAGTTGATATTACAATTACACCAAATATGATTTATGGTCAAGTAACTTATTTAGCTGAAAATATCGATATTAATGAGCAAAGCCAACATGAGATGATGGATTACATAAAAAATATCGCCTTAGAAATCTCTGAAAAATTTAAATATTCAGATGATAATATCAAGCTAATAAACAATATAGATAATTTAAATACATTAATCGGCAACATTGTTCAATATCTTCCACTTTCTAATAGTGAAAAGTATACCCTAATGGAAACATCTTCACTAAAAGAGCGAAGTCTTCTTTTTATCGATTATTTTTTACGATCAAAGGAGAGTTTTCAGATACAAATTGAAATGGCTAAGCGGTTTAATGAAAAAGCGAATAAGCAATACAGAGAAGCTGCATTAAGAGAACAACTTAGAGTAATTCAAGAAGAGCTTGAAGCAGGAAAACCAAAAACAAAGGAAAAAGATTATAGAACAAGAATTGAAAGTGCACACATGCCGGAAGAAATTAAAACTGCTGCATTGGACGAATTAGAAAAATTTGAAAGCCAGAATCCTAGTAGTCCAGACTATAATGTTATACGTAATTATCTTGATTTTATTTTGGGGTTACCTTGGAATCTTAAAGATGAGAAAGTTATTGATATCGTAGAAGCAAGGAAAATACTAAATAAACAACATTATGGATTAGAAAAGGTTAAAGATAGAATTATACAGCATTTAGCTGTGATGGAAATGAAAAAGGATAAAAAAGGCTCTATTTTGCTTTTAGTAGGACCTCCAGGTACAGGAAAAACAAGTTTGGGGAAAAGTATTGCTGATGCTCTGGGAAGAGAGTATATACGATTAAGTCTTGGAGGAATCCGTGATGAGGCTGAAATTCGTGGACATCGTCGAACTTATGTTGGTGCTTTACCAGGTCGTATTCTGAGTAGTATTAAAAAAGCAGAGAGCATGAGTCCAGTTATGATTTTGGACGAAGTTGATAAATTAATGACTGGATACAATGGTGATCCGGCAAGTGCGCTACTTGAGGTGCTTGATCCTGAACAAAATAATACATTTACAGATCACTATTTAGATCTACCTTATGATTTATCCAATGTTTTGTTTATTGCCACAGCCAATTCATTAGAAAATATTTCAAGACCGCTCCTAGATCGAATGGAGATTATTGAGGTATCTAGTTATACAGCAAACGAAAAATATCATATAGGTAAAAACCACTTAGTGAACAAATCAATTGAAGAGCATGGACTTAAGGATCAAGATATTCAGATTGAAGATGAAACTTTAAGGACAATAATATCGGACTATACTTCAGAAGCTGGAGTACGAGGTTTAAAAAAACGATTAGATACAATCGCTAGAATTACAACTGAGAAAGTAGTTTTGGGCAATGGTGAGAAGCCATTTATTATCAAACCTGAAGACTTGCAAGAACTCTTAGGCAAAAAAGTAAAACGTCATAATCTAGCGCTAGAAAATAATCCTCCAGGAGTTGTTACCGGTTTGGCATGGACACCTGTAGGAGGAGAAATTTTATTTATTGAAGCAACAGATATGATGGGAAGTGGGCAAGTCATTTTAACAGGGCAGCTTGGAGATGTGATGAAGGAATCGGCTAAGATATCCTTAAGCATACTTAAGTCTAGATTTCCTATTAATACAGCATCTTTTAAAGAAAAGGATTTGCATATACATGTTCCATCTGGAGCAGTGCCTAAAGATGGACCTTCCGCCGGGATAGCATTATTTACTGCATTAGCGTCATTAACTACAGGAATTCCAGTAAGCGGCACTACTGCGATGACAGGAGAAATTACTCTTCGAGGGTTGGTGCTTCCCATAGGTGGATTAAAAGAAAAATTGATCGCTGCACAACGTGCAGGAATTAAAAAGGCGATTATTCCAAAGGATAATGAAGCAGATTTAGAGGATATTCCTGAAGAAGTGAGGAATCAATTGGAAATTGTTCTTGTTGAAACCGTTGAAGAAGTTCTTAGGGAAACATTAGCGATATCATTACCCAATGTTGCCGCAGCAACCTGGTTGCTTGAAGATAATCAAGTTCCAATTGGTTTTGTTTAATCATCCATACGAATAATTAAAGACATTAATAGCTAAGATAAGGATAGGGCAAAGAACCTATCCTTATTTTTTAATATAAAAAAATCTCTCATAGATTAAAATGGAATCTAGAGAGAATAAGGCGTCTTTATAATAATTTTCCCAAAATGCCGTTCCTACGATTTTGACTCCTAGCTTAGCTAGGTGGGTAACCGCATCTAATCTTTTGTGGTCCGATCTATGTCGGCATGACAGCTAACCACAAGAAACATGCTTCGCGAGTTTCTCTGTGGTTACGCGGACAGTCGCCAAATGTCTGCAAGCACACGCTTGGCTCATTGTCTTCGCGATGATTAGAAATCTAAGTTTCCCGGCAGATTAATATAGGTTCAAAATAGTAGGTATTCGTACAGTTCAGGTGATGTGTTATATTGTTATTATACTGGATGTCTTAGGTGATATCAATGGTAAGTTTATGAAAAGCAATATATTATTTTTTACTCTCCGTATTACATATTTTTTGATAGAAGACCTATTTCAGGTCTTTATAATGCTGCTTTGTGATTTGCTCTATTTTATCAATGTGCTCTATAAATTCAATGAAAATTTTTCGATATTCTTCTACCAGATTTTTAAGTTCTTCATCTTTTAACGTTCTTTCTGTTAGAAATTGTCTAGTGAATATATAATTTTTGTTTGGAGAAAATAATACATTATTATTAATTAATTGATTGATAGCGTCAATTTCTTGAAATATGTCTACTGGAATAAATCTCAAATATAGTTCAAGAAATCCTTTAATTTGTTCATGAACAGATAATCCGGCTAGCCCAGAAGCCTCAAATATACTCATCGATTTAATCTTAGGCTCTTCTTTAAAAGAAATAATTTTTATTAAACTTTCTATATCAGTAGTATCAACAAAAGGTTTTGAATAACCACTTATAACTTTCTTACCATTAATATATTTTTCTATATTTTCTTTAATATCGTTTATTTGTTTATCTATATCACTATTAATATTTCCTATATATACTTCAGCAAGTTGTTCTTTCATCGTTCGAATTAACACATCTTGACGATCCTTAGCTATTTCAAAATATTCAGAATGGTTTCGATATATAATTGACCTTTCTTCAGATTTCTTTACTATTGCACCAATGATGAAGGTTGTAGCCAATATTTCAATGGGAGCTAAAAATAGATTTTGTAAAAAAACATCTATGATCTCTTTATCGCTTTTGCCTGTAGAAGTTAACAAATATATTCCCAAAATAGATAATAGCGGTAACGCAATTATCAATATTTTATAAATTAATTCTTTCTTTCTTTTAATTCTCATAACTTAATTCCCCCTTATTACAAATTATAACATAGAAAGTTAATAGAGAACATGGGTTTAAAAGAAGCATTCCACTGAAACAAGGACAAAGAGTTAATATCAATGTAGTTGTGGCAAAATTTCTTAATCAATGGTTTTCCACAACCGTTTTATTAAAGAAGAGAAGCCTGCTAGATTTAATCTAACAAGCTTTATTTTTATATAACGATTTCTAATGAAGTATCATTATTATATTTATGAACATGTTCATCTACATAACTTGTTATTCCTCTCATATAATGAACATGGCCTCCTGGAACTTGTATTGCTGGAAATGTATATCCACTATACTCATGTTTATGACTATCATCTAAAGTAGTGGTTCCTTCATAATAATGAACATGACTCCCATAAGCGGGAATTGATCTATCGCTATAACCTCTATAATGATGAGAGTGATCATCATCATAGGTAGTAATGCCGTAATAATCATGGATATGATCTCTATATTGTATACCATAATAGTTGTACATCTTGTTCCCTCCAATAAATTCATTATCATTTTTGACATTCTAATATATTCCAGGTAAAAATTTAATGTTACAATAGATAAACAACAAACTATGTGATAATGAACGATAAATTATGAATATAATAATGAGGGTTTAAGAATTGCTCTTTAAAAATAATAAATCCCAATTGTTACCAGTAAACTAGAAAGGTATGATAATATGAGGGAAAAAAAGGAAGACAAAGAAAGTAAAAATAGTTTATTACTCTGGAACAGGTGGGACTTTAAGGGTTTCACGTTGATTTGAAGAAGCATTCAAAGGAGTGGGGTATAAAGTTTAATGATAATTACAATTTTATAATTAAAAACAAACCAATATATTGAAATATTTTAAGCATTTCTTTCAACATACATATTTTTTACCAATTAACAAATACTATCTTTAAATACTATCTTTATTAACTTACATTTAAATTATTGATAGCACCAACGAAAATACCAATTACTTCGTGTGATTAGACCTGCTATTTTTTGTAATATATTCTATTAAATTGGGGTGAAAGTTTGTTAAGTAAAATTGTATTATGGGCAATACTGGTGATTCCATGGTTAACCTTATTATTTTTTATGAAGAAAGAACAGATTAAGCGTTTTATGCCTGTAGGTATTTTAGCCTCATTTCTGATGGTTATTTATAATTTAGTTGCTTACAATGAAAAACATTGGATTGTAAAAGTACACATATTACCTTGGTTAAAACCTTCGTTTGAACCTTTTATACTTAGTTGTTATTTAGTAATAACTATATGGGTGTTTCATTTTACTTATCCGCGATTCTGGGCTTACTTAATCACGAATATAGTTATAGATTTTATGTTTACAGTTTTTCCTATTCATTATTTTTTACAAAATAAATTAGAAATTTATCAATTAGTTAATATCACTCCATGGGGGCGTTTCTTTATTTTTGTTAGTATTTCTATTGTTGTTTTTGGTTACCAAAAATGGCAAGAGGAAATTTTCAAACCAACTTAAGTTTTTTAAGTCTAATGATAAGTATAGTCGTCACTTTGTACAAGGTGACGACTATACTTATCATTTTTTTGATGGAACTTTACAGGAATTAGGAATTAATTCTAACCAAGGCAAGAGTGTTCTGAATTTATGTTACACGTCTATTTGGACGCAGAAAATGCAATTCTAGACATTAAACTTAGATTAACCTCTTGGTGCATACATAATAATAACTACACCAATTAATGCTATGAATCCTCCAATTAAATCAAATTTATCAGGGAGTATATTATCAATTTTCCATCCCCAGCTGAAATAAAACGATGTATTTCGATTTATTTAACTGACTCAATTTTAGTCATTGACTGACCGCAACAAAATATTTCAGGACTCCCTCCTGTTTTCGTCACTGTCACTTCATTTCCGCAAAGTTCACATTTAAATACTTCACCAAGTTGTGCCAAGATATAACCACCTTTCAAATAATATACTAAATATATACCCTTATTATTATCAGTAAAACAACTCCTGCCTCTAATGTTTCTTCACAATTGTAAATAATAAATAAAGAATTTGAAAGAATAACAGTAAAATATCGAGGAGAGTTGAATATGAGATGGTTTATTGCAATATGTTTTAAAGAAAGTGTGCTGGAGGAACTAACAAAATTTTCGAATAAGTTAAAAGGGAACTCTATTAAAGGCAATTTTACACGAAGAGATAACCTTCACCTAACTCTGGCTTTTTTAGGAGAAATTGAATCTAGTAGAATCAGTGAAATCGAAGAATGTATGAAGTCTGTTGATCTACCATCCTTCAGTATACAATTAACAGATTTAGGAAAATTTAAACGAAATAATGGTGATATTTATTGGATTGGTGTAAAAGAAAGTGAAGAACTCAATAAACTCTATGAAGAACTAACAAGAAAGCTTAAAAATAGTGGGTTTCAGTTGGAAGACAGATCATATACACCCCATTTAACCCTAGGGAGAAAGGTTCGAATTAAAGAAGATGTTGATATTAATAGCCTTTCCATGGAGAGTCCAAAGATTACTGTGAAAGTAGATAAAATTCATCTCATGTTGTCCCATAGGATTAATGAACAACTAATGTATACATCCAAAAAAGTTCATGAACTCGAGATGTAAGGTTCAATATTCATATCTCGTTGATTACACATGGTTTAAACAGTATTTTTATAGGGTATAAACTTGATGTTAGAATAATGTACCAATAATATAAATGGAGGTATTACGTTGAGTAAGAAGATTATGAAAATAACAGATTTTAAATTTAGAGAAAATGTAGAAGATCCTTATTTAGCTAGAATGCATCATATAGACTATTACCCTAAAGGTAACGGAAGTTTGGGAGTTAGAGAAGTAGATTTAGAAGGAAAAAGTATAGGCGAGGACTTTGATTTAAGTAGTAAATGGAAAATGTATTATGGAAAAGACATTCCTGGATTTCCAGAGCATCCTCATAGAGGATTTGAAACGATAACAGTAGTACTACAAGGTTATGTTGATCATAGTGATTCAGCAGGAGGAACGGGTAGATATAGTGCAGGGGATGTTCAATGGATGACAGCAGGGAGTGGAATGAAGCATTCAGAGATGTTTCCATTAATGAATGATAATAAAGAAAATACAATGGAATTATTTCAAATATGGTTGAATCTACCTAGTAAGGATAAGTTTGCAGATCCATGTTATAAAATGCTATGGTCAGAGGATATTCCAGCAGTAGTAGAAGCTAATGAAGCTGGAAATAAAGCTACAATAAATATTATTGCAGGTAACTATAATAATATAAATAGTTTAGATCCTAACCCTGATTCATGGGCATATAACAGGGAGAATCATGTTGGAATCTGGACGATTCACTTTGAGCCAGGAGCTAGCTTTACTATTCCAAGTATCTCCTCAACTTTGAATAGGAATTTATACCTTTATAAAGGTGGTTGTATTAAAGTTGATGATACAGAAATTAAACCTAATAGTAGCTTAAAGCTTGTTGGAGATGAAAATATAAAGGTAGTAAATGGTAATCTAGAAAGCTACTTAATTCTAATAGAGGGTGAACCTATCAACGAACCTGTTGTAAATCAAGGACCATTTGTAATGAATACTCAAGAAGAAATCATACAGGCTTATAGTGATTATCAAGCAACTCAATTTGGTGGATGGCCATGGGACAGAAGAGATCCAGTAAATCCAAAGAATAAAGATAGATTTGCAAAATATAATGCAGAAAATATTGAGATAAGATAATGTATGGAACGCCACTAGGGGTTTGGCAGGAAAATTTATTTGTGATGGATTGGCGATAATTGTGATGTTAGTAGTTTTATTTTTAAGTATTATTAATATACCCATATAAAAGAGTAGAAATTTTCGTGTCTACTCTTTTTTTATGCGTAAAAGTTAACAATGTTATTTTCTATTTTTAAATATTATGGATGGAGTTTTCGTATCGATTAGTGTTATTTATTCACTAAGAGCCGACTCTTAGTATATATATATTGTGTAAATATTAAAGGTCATGCTTTAAATTGATAAGTATGTGGTATAAAATGATATTGTGTTGAGAAATTTGTTAAGGTATACTCAGAAATAGAGTCATCGATAAGTTTAAGTATCGTCACAAGAGTAAGTGATATACTTAGAAGAACAAAGAAATTTAGTAGCAATAGACGTCTTGAAATATAGAATTGGAGGTTAGAAACATGATTGGCGGTTTAATTGGAGGACTTATAGTTGCATGGTTACTTTCCATTTTTGGTGTAGATAACTTCATCATCCAAGGGTTAAATGAATTAACAGGTAGTACAATAAGTAATGCAGGATATTATACAATTTTTGCAATAATTGGTACTATAGGTGGAGCAATAAAAAGAGACTAAAGAAAACCTTGTGTTTTTAGCTTTTAAAAAATGCTTTTTAAAAAAGGCTTTGGATTATTGTTATGGATATAAATATCTCAAAAAATAAAGAAGCTATAAGTCTGAGTAGTGATAAGTAATCTCATGATCCTTATAGCATATGTAATCCATCAGAGTTGAGGAGTGAAAATTATGAACTTTATTATAGATAGATTTGAAGGAGAATATGCTGTTTTAGAGGATGAAAGAAAAAACATGAGTAATGTTCTAAAATCAGTTCTTCCTAACGATGTAAAAGAAGGGGATATATTAGTTTTCGAAAATGGTAACTATCATATAGATAAGAATGGAACGACGAAAAGAAAAAATAATATCAAGAAACTGATGGATGGCTTATGGAAATAATTCCTAAGGATACTTAGGAGATATAGTTCTACCTATAGCAATTTTGATATTTCAATATGATTATAGAGAAAAAGTTGGCTTGACATATAGTAAATTCATCGACGTAAAGTGTTTAAAAATTGAATAAACTTATTACTTATGATAAAATTTAATATCAATTTATTTAACGAATGAGAGGTCATTGGATATGAAAGATCCCCATAAAAATAACAAAACATATATTTTATCTTCACCAAATGTGAGTCGAGATAATCTGCAAGCCAGCTGCGAAAATTGTTTTGGATTTTGCTGTGTTGCACTGTACTTTTCAGCTTCCGAAGGCTTTCCTGTTAATAAAGATGCTGGAAAGCCTTGTCTTAACCTACAATCGGACTTTCGTTGTAGTGTTCATAAAAACCTTACGCAGTTGGGGCTTAAAGGTTGTATTTCGTATGACTGCTTTGGTGCGGGTCAAAAGGTTGCCCAATTTACATATGAAGGACAGGACTGGGTAAAAGTTCCAGAATATGCGAAGCAAATGTACGAGGTTTTCTTAATCATGCGGCAAATCCATGAAATGCTCTGGTATCTAACAGAATCACTTACACTGCAACCAGCCTATCATATTCAAGATGAAATTAAGTCTATGCTCAATAAGACGGAACGTCTTACTCTTCTCAGTCCTGAAGGTCTTAAAGCGCTGGATGTGGGAGCACATCAAGGAGATGTTAATTCATTAATTTTACAAATCAGTGAGCTGGTTCGATCTAAAGTTCGTAGTGAGAAAACCACTCATTCAAAGCATCAAAAAATTATTGGACGAGGATTAGACTTTATTGGTGTGGACCTAAGAAAAGCTGATTTAAGAGGTGGAAATTTGAGAGGTGCCTACCTAATTGCTGCTAATCTCAGAGGAGTTGATTTAAGTAGCGCAGATCTCATAGGGGCTGATCTACGAGATGCTGACATCAGGGGAGCCAACCTTACTGATAGTATCTTTGTCACCCAAGCCCAAATTAATACGACCAAGGGTGATGCTGAAACCAAGCTTCCAATATCAATTTCTCGACCAATTTCCTGGTCAAAATAATTAAGTAAACAATATTATGAATTTACCTTAAAATACATAACCTGGTTTATAAAACAGACATGAAGGGCTGTTTAACATTAAAAATACGTAGCAACCCTATGTATCTAGATAGTAAAAAATACAAATAATATTGAAAGAGCTTACTAAAGTTGATTTTTACTATATTGATATACTATAAAAACTCAACTTTTTCCGTAAATTAGGATAGGGTTTTACAAGATCCACCATCAATAATTCCTTCAAAAATAATCTTACCATAAATATCAGTAATCGAATTTGCGGGGCGAATTATTACCCTTGAGTTTGGCGTTATAGAGGCTGCTGTGGGAAGTTCTACTCTACCAGACCATGTAGGGGGATCTTCTGGGGTAGGAAATAGTTGATTTCTAAATAGACCTGATTCAGGTATATAAATTTCACCTATATACATATTAAAATTTCCCAAAAATGTTGGTTGAGGAAGAGTAGCCAAAAAACTAATGCTCTGGCCTCCCCTAGGAGCAAAATTGATATAAGCAACCGCTCCTGTTCCAAAGGGTAAGTCAACTGTAGGTTTTAAAGTAATTACACAAGGATATGGTATTTGCCCTGGTACACAGAGAATATCTCCTGGAAATAGAATGTTGGGGTTGGGTATATGGGGATTATTTACTGCAAGGGCTTCAAACCTTACCCTAAACATTTGTGATATTCTATAGAAATTATCTCCTCGCTTAACTGTATATCTTCCAAGAAAGAAGGGCGGACAATCCTTTGGTATACGAATAAGTTGTTGTTGAGAAGGCATGTTAAAATCTCCTTATTAGTAGCATTTTATTATGTTTTAATAAATATAAACATATATCATAATATGCAAATTCTACAATAAAGGTGCCTAATATGATTCTGTAAGTATAGTTTTATCCTACGGTGTTGATATGGATTAATTTTATTAGATTTTTTTCAAAGGTTTCATCTTGCTCTTTTGTGCGTTTTCTCGGACCTTTTGTGTGCTTCCCGGTATTACGTATCTTTTTTGCTGTATGTCGGGCAAGCAATAGAGCATCTATATTGTTAGAGGTATATTCCATGCCATCTTGACTTACTGGTAGAGCACATCGAGCCAAACACATAGCTGCAAGACCATAATCTTGGGTCACAACAATATCTCCTTTCTGTACTAAATTGACCAAAGCAAAATCTACACTATCGGCTCCTTTAGAAAATGTCAAAGTCTGTGCTCCGGGTCTTTCGAATACATGGGAAGTATCACATAAAATTAGACACTCCATATGGTATTGCTTGGCAATCCGGATAGTAATATTCACCACAGGGCATCCATCCGCGTCAATTAAAATTCGCATTATTATCTCCTTTGTTTAACTAAATTTTCAACTATATTATGATTATACACCAATGAACAAAGCTATAGACATTGACGACAAACCTTAAATGTTATAATATATTAATAGATTTTCATGTAGCTAAGAGTTTGGAAGGAAATTAAAATCTTTAAGTTCTCTATGAGTCACTTTAGGCAAAATTAAATAAAGTAAAAAACTTATGGAACATATTAAAATTATGTACAATATGCGGGTGTAGCTCAGTGGTAGAGCCCTGGCTTCCCAAGTCAGTCGCGAGGGTTCAATTCCCTTCACCCGCTCCAAATTTCTACAATCCTAACTAAAATTCTAACATAGGTTCTAATATTAATTAGACTATTTAAATAGAACAGACATAACTTTTTTTCAAGAATAATCTTATTACTTAAAATCAAATTGGAGTAAACTGTATTGGGTTACTCGTACTAAATTAAATTCCACATAGATTATGTGGAATTTTCTCGTAATAGGAAAGGAATAACTTATGAATAATAAGTCTATATACGGATTAACGATCAATCAATTAATTGATTGGTTTATAGAACATGGCTATACAAAATTTTGGGCATCACAAGTGTGGGAGTGCCTTTATCGGAAACGTATAACAGATTTCTCTGCAATGACAGATGTTAAGCAAGAGTGTATTCAATTACTTGCTGACAATTTTACCATTCAGTCTTTAAATGAGGTTGTAAAGCAGGAATCAGTGGATGGAACGATTAAGTTCTTATTCAAATTACACGATGGGCATTTAATTGAAACGGTTATGATGAGGAATAAATATGGACTGTCGGTTTGTGTGACAACCCAAGTAGGCTGTAACATTGGCTGTAGTTTTTGTGCAAGTGGATTACAAACAAAAATACGTGACTTATCATGTGGGGAAATTGTAGAACAGATTATGAATGTGCAACTTTATCTGGATAGAATTGGACGTGGAGAAATGGTAAGTCATGTGGTTGTAATGGGAATTGGTGAACCATTTGATAATTTTTCTAATGTGTTAAATTTATTAGATACTATCATGGATTATAAAGGGCTTGCTATTGCAGGTAGATGTATTACGGTTTCTACTAGTGGGCTTGCCAACAAAATTTATGAATTTGCTGATGCTAAAATACCCGTAAACTTAGCAATATCCTTGCATGCGCCCAATAATGAGCTAAGAACACGTATAATGAAAATCAATCGTATTATTCCCATTGAAAAGTTAATGGAGGCACTTAAATATTATTTAGAAAAAACAAAACGTAGACTTACAATTGAATATATTCTATTGAAGGGTGTAAATGATCATAAGGAAGAAGCAGAGCAACTTGCTGATCTTTTACATGAAATAAAACATAACGTATACGTAAATTTAATTCCATATAATCCTGTTGATGAATATGCTCAATATCAAAGAAGTGAGCAGGGATCAGTGCTATCATTCTATGATCTATTAAAAAAGAATGATATAAATTGCAAAATTCGCCAGGAACATGGAACAGATATTGATGCCGCATGTGGACAATTAAGAATAAGAGAAATCAAAAAAGACAGTTAAAGGATTATTTAGGGGAGTATCTGCTTATATCTTATATAAAATATGGTTTAGATTGCCATTTATATTACTTCGTTTAATACCAATCTTGCTCTTTGTAGTAAGTAGATTTTGCTATGTTATCTGGGCAACAAAAGCAAAGAAATTATTTAATGGAAAAAATAATAACTTGGAGATGCATAAAGGACTAGAAAAAAACGAAAAATAGTCTAAACTATTGCAGAAGTATGTGATATTCAAACCCCCATATTTATTATAGAGGCTTGTTTTACCTCACACAGGTCACACATAGAGATAGTGTTTACTAAACTTATTTTTGGGTATATAATAACAAAGATAATTAATTCAATAAAAATGGATAACGTATTTTATTTGTTATTTTGGAAGAAGGAGAATAGTTGATGGAAAAGAATAATCACGAACATACTCATACACATTCTGAGCAAAAACACAGTCATACTCATGAACATGATGAACAATCAGGTCACGAACATGATCATGTGCACCCTGCTGAAAAGCATACTCACAAACATGCTCATGGAGAAGGAAAAGTTGATCAACATACTCATGATCATACCAATGAAACTGGAAAAGATGAATCAAGTATGTTGAATATACTACTAGATCATTGGGTTAATCATAATGAAGATCATGCACAAGATTTTAGTGAATGGTCTAAAAAGGCGACCACAATGGGTAAACCAGAGACTGCAAAGGCGATCATGGATGCAGTTGATTATATAAAGAAGGCTAATGAATTCCTAGTAATTGCAAAAGAAAAGATGAAATAAAAGTAATACAAAAGAATACTCTCACCTCGTACGCTAACGCTTAGAGGTGGGCGTATTCTTTTGTATTCATGACTAATAATCATTTAGAGAGATTACTAATTATTGGAACGTCTTTCTATACTTCTACGGCTACATATATCAACGATGTTGCAAAAAATGCAGGAGCTGAAGTAAAAATTATAAATGATAAAGCTGAAGTTCTTGTGCCAAAATTACTTGATAAACTGAAAAAATAGGGGATCAGATATAGATAGAATAAGCAAATATAAAATGAGGCTAAATCATATATACTACATATAAATTTGTTTATAGGAAATAATAACTTAAAGTTGGAAAGTAGACAGTTGGAAAGTAGATAGTTGGACAGTTGGACAGTAGAACGTTGGAAGTAGAAAGTTGAAACAATACGTGGACTAGAAAAAAAATTCCAAATTTCTCCTTTCAACTAAATTAACTAAATAAGAACCGAATAGAATTAAAATAATTATTGAAGGAATATAAATATGAAAGATATAAGTGTTTTTGACGTTATAGGACCAAATATGATTGGTCCTTCAAGTTCACACACAGCAGGAGCTTTAAAAATAGCACTTTTGGCAGGTAAAATGGTTAAGGGGGCTATTATTAGCGTTAAGTTTATACTATATGGTTCTTTTGCTGAAACATATAAAGGTCATGGTACAGATCGAGCACTTTTGGCAGGAATTATGGGATTTAATACAGACGATTATAGAATTAAAGAATCATTCGCCATAGCTGATGAAAATAAACTGATGTATTCTTTTGACGTAAATAAGATAAATACGGATGTACATCCAAATACTGTTGATATTATTATTCTAAATGAGAAGGGCAATATATCAACGGTAAGAGGAGAATCTATAGGTGGTGGAAATATTTCTATTAGAAATATTAATGGTGTAGAAATCAGGCTTACAGGTAAGTATAACACCATAATCGTGAAACAAAATGATACTCCTGGGGTTGCAGCACATATAACAAAGGTTTTAAGCTATAATCATATTAATATTGCTTTTATGAGTATTTACCGTGAAACTAAGGGCGAATTTGCATACACAATTATTGAGGTCGATGAAGAAGTAGCCCAAGATGTTGTTGCACAACTTGAGAATAATAGTTTAATAGAAAACGCTCTTCTAGTACAGGTGTAGGGAGAAGATAAAATGAATTTTACAAATGCAGAGGAACTATTAAAAATATGTAAAGAACAAAAGATAAGTATTTCTAGTGCTATGATCAAAAGAGAAATGCACATTGGTGAAGTAAGGCAGGAAGAAGTAATGCAAAAAATGACACATGCCTATCAGATTATGAAAGATGCGATTTATAAATCCCTTACGGAAGATATAAAATCAATTGGTGGACTTATAGGAGGAGAAGCAGTCAAAATTAATAAGAGAATAATAAATGGTAAACCTGTCTGTGGACAAATAATTGCTAAAGCGATAGCTTATGCAATGGGCGTCCTAGAAATTAATGGATCAATGGGTCTTATTGTTGCAGCTCCAACAGCTGGTTCATCTGGTGTGATTCCAGGTGTATTTGTAGCGGTGCAGGAAGAGTTTGGATGTTCAGATGATGAAATGGTAGATGTCCTCTTTAATGCAGGAGCAGTGGGCTATTTAATTACTCGAAATGCTACTGTTTCAGGAGCGGAAGGTGGGTGCCAAGCGGAGGTAGGTTCAGCTAGTGCCATGGCAGCTTCCGCAGTAACTCAACTTATGGGCGGTAATCCTGAGGAGTGCCTAAGCGCGGCTTCAACTGCCATAATGAATATCCTTGGGTTAGTTTGCGACCCCATAGCAGGTTTAGTTGAAGTTCCATGCCATAAAAGAAATGCTATGGGAGCATCAAATGCCCTTATAAGTGCGGAAATTTCCCTAAGTGGTATTGTAAACATTATTCCATTTGATGAGGTTGTGGATGCTATGTATAAAGTAGGAAGAAGCCTCCCCCGTGAGCTAAGAGAAACTGCACTTGGAGGTATTGCAGCTACTCCTACTGCATGCAAGATGTGTATTAAATAATTAATCTTGCTATTGTTGTCCAATAGATTCTAGAAATAAAAGCACAAATTCTTCAATGTGAAGGCTTTGTGCTTTTATATGTGCATCAAGCATTGATCTCTCTCGAGAGAATACCTAGTTTTTGCTACGTATTTAAAAGATAGGAAAATCAAAAGTAAGGTAGACCTATAGTAGAATAATATCTTAAGTACTTTGCAAAATTTATTAGATTACTATATTATATATAATAGATAATATTAAAAATTGATCAAATAAAAAGAGGTGTGTAATGTGTTTAGTGTAATATAAAAGTGTAGCATTGTGCACTGCAAAAGTGTAACACTGTGCAATGTAAAAAACCATTGTAAC
>MCHG01000243.1_pt1 | contig 23211 bp, 16 predicted proteins | sample 787351 | NCBI WGS metagenome assembly MCHG01 (sample SAMN05430296, study PRJNA330682) | permafrost metagenome | biome: Cold desert; feature: permafrost; material: soil; isolation source: enrichment culture inoculated with soil incubated with H2/CO2 at 20 degrees... ... | reverse complement strand
ATGAAAGTGTTAACCGTATATAAGTGATTTGATTTGGGATAGAAAAGAAACGAAAAGTGCAACATTCTATTATAAATCTAACAGTTCTGTACTTTTACGACGCTCTCAGCAGAATATTAGTCTCTCATACTAAACTTTATTGCAAAAATGTTTCATTGAGTATATATGTCATGAGAATTGAGCCACACGTTAACCAGCCTTGAATCTAATTACATTTATCGAATGTTCAAAAACGATATCATGAAAATTATTCTAATTTCTAATGTCGACCTGCCGAAAGCAGGTTGTATAGCAAAACCACAGTCTTTATTGATGCCACTTTCCTATATTTTCCATTTCTAACGCAAAATTCTCAATAAGGCAAATATCTGAGGTTTTGCCATTTTCCGTGAAATCCCTTCTTTTTCCCAAATAATAATCAAAAAAGCTTATTTTATTAAAATTGTGCTTAATTAGATTTAAAATAAAATTTTAAGGCATAAAGAAAGGATTATACCTCATTAGAGTTATTTTTAGTTGGCATCTAAAAACAAACCATAAAAGGGTATAATCCATGATAAAAATTATTGTAAGGGATGTAAGTATTTTTTGCTACAGCTAACTGACTTTTTAGGAATTTCGGGAAAAATAGTTATAGCCCTAAAACATGTCAATGGCCAGAAAGATCAAATTGTTGTAATATACATATGCTGTAACTGTTACCGTCAATAAACACAAGATTACCACCAAAATAGCCCGTCTCTTTCTCTTTTCGTTGGCTATTTGTTCTTCCGTGGATTTTTGTTCGTCCATATATCACACTCCCCATTTTGCTTATTGAATTTCATTTTTATATGAATAATAGTAATAATAATAGTAATAGTAATAATAATAATAATAATAATAGTAATAATAATAATAATAATAATAATAATAATAATAATAATAATAATAATAATAATAATAATAATAATAATAATAATAGTAATAATAATCGTATTCAGATATTTATTTTTCCTTTTTAATACTGTCGGATTATAAGAAGACAATTATCAAAGCATAAGACACTAAAAATTAAATTTAGTAGGCTTTTCAGACTTACAGAATTTTCACCAATATGTTTCTTAGTTTATTTTGTACATACTTCATGGATACACAAGCTTCACCACCAAGGGAACCACCAACCCTTATATGAACTAAGTACTCCTTGTGCAATTTAAAGCATCAAAAAAGAGAATTCTTAGAGGGTATTACTGAATGGCTTGCTTTTTTAATGCTGTTTCTTGTGTCATGTCCGTGAGCTATTGACCAAATCAGAAAAAACGAGTACATCTCCGGTATTCGAGGGAAATATAGAGCCATTCTTATGCTCACGGTTTTCAATAACTCACTCCCACGACCGTTTCTTGCAATTCCGCAAAATAATCAGGGTCACGGTTTTTTAAAAAAAAATTCTGAAATTTTGATGGGGGGCTTGTAAGTTTAAAATGGCTATAAATTACACATAAACTGAAAATTAATGATTCGTAGATGACGAAGTGTGTCGTGTCCAGAGTTGTTGAAAATCGTAAAAACAAGACTCTCTTTACATTGTCCCAAAAATGGGAGGAATACTTGTTTTTAAGATTTGATCAATGACTCACGGACGCAACCTTAATTTGGAGAAGGTTTAAACCTGCTCACCAATACACTTTGTACGAACTTACAATACCCATGGGATAAATATAATAGTTTTTAATAAACAAAGGAATTGGTTGATACTCTATTCCATTTTCTAATTTTACACTGGTATCACAAGATCTCTCTCCGTTTGGAGAGCCAGTGCAATCAATATATATTATTTCTTCGTCTGATGTCTGGAAAACATTGCAGCAATGGTTTATCCCTTCAATTGTAACCCATCCAGCTTTATATCCTGCCTTCTCAGCATTGTTATGTACTGTCTCTGCAAAATCTCCACATGTATATTTTCCAGGAATGTATCTCTGTTCATCTGTTTTGTCTTCTTTGATAAAGGATAACAGTTGACTGTACGTAGGATTTACAGCACTATTATTATTTACCAATGATATTTGGTGACCATCTGCGCCGACCCAATAAGTGTTTCCTTCATGTGGATGAACGGTTACTTCTACACCGGCACCTTGTGCCGGGGTTCCCTGAGAGTCTGGAGAGTTTTTCGGGGTGTATTTGTAATTTATTGTAACTTTTGCAGTGCTTTTTTGTCCACATTTGTTTACTATTGTGTATGTAAAACTGTCGCTTATGGTCGTCTTGGAAGAGGAAGCTGGCTTGTAGTAAAAATCTCCTTTACTGTACATAGTCACTTTTCCACCATTTGTAGCCTTCGGCGTTCCCATAATTTTTATTCCGTTTCCGATGTCGTTGGAGAGTACGTTACCATAGTTCTTAGAAGGGCTGAGATTGAATTTATCGGCATTTGCTTTACATGGTGTACATGTTGCTGCTGCTCCTGTCATTGACACGACAAAAAAAGCTAACGTGAAAATGCCTATTGCCTTAAAAATATTTTTATGCATTGTAATTCCTCCATAGTGTCAACTCAATCATATAGTTCCCAAAGAGATTCGCGATTAAATCCAATTCTCACTGGCGATGAAAATATAATCCTCCAGATTAAACCCCCCGATTTAACTGAGAGATACATTTTCATACGATTGAGTGAATTTGTTATGTTTTTTTGTGAACAGTCCAAACTTAAAAAGTATGTCCTGAGATTTTGTATACTTTTCACTTTTCCAAAAAATAGGTATCAATAAATGCGTTTTAATTTAATACCAGTGGCAGCAATTAACCTGAGATGTCGAACTAAGGTTAAATGTTGAAAGTACTATCATAAAATACAAAGAAATGACCCCCATTTTATCAATGAAAAAGTTTCAAAAGTATCCCAATAAAAATAGAACTTTCTTTTATAAAAAATTTTCTCTAACATATATTTAAAACTGTCCCCAACTCAGTACCAAAATCCAGTGATGAACATAAAATCAAAACTCACTAGATTTTGGACCAGAGTCCTCCTTTTTATCAAGAAAGGGGGTTAAGTAATCATCAGTTTATAAATAAGAAGCTCATGCAAAATGCCTGCAAAAAGAATATTGCCAGTGAGAAGCAGAGATCAGAAATGTTAGACCTGCACAAATTATAAACAGAGGTAAGTATAAACCATAAGTGATTGATGATATGCAGTCTGCTACACCGCAATCAAATCTTGAGCAACTCGAACAGATGTTAACGGAGTTTTTCTCCAAGATTGACTTCGTTACAGTAGCTTATCTTTTCGGTTCAACTGTCCGGGGAGAGGCTAACTGCCTGAGCGATATCGATATTGCTGTGCTTTTTGATGATAACCTTTTTCACTTTTCATATGGGTAATTCATATCACTTCTTAAATATAGAGGGAAAAGTGTAACATTTAGAAACATTTGTTGTCGAAAATCAAATTCATGATCAATGTTTCTGATTTTGGGCTGGCAACTTTAGAACTATGCAATTATTCCTAGTCTATTCAAAACAGTGACGAACCAAATAAAATTCAGATATGGCTGTGAGAAAAAATAAAGGAAGGGAAAAGACAAGGCCTGACTTTCCAGACTAAAATCAGACCAGTCCGATAGCCTGTATAAGGCTGTTCCCGTTGAAGATGACCATGAGGTTATTTATTGTTACCAGGATGCCAACGGACTCTATTATATGCTTCGTAAAAGCCCATCTATATTTTGACACTTTTATCACCGGGGCTAGATAAAATAGTAGGAAAATAAAACCTACCTTAATAAGTAGCAGATGATAGATTCCGTAATTCTCCAGAATCATAGCAGGAACTGAATTATACTCCTCACCGAAGGGCAGAGCAAAAACAGTAGAAGCCCAATCTCCTATCACGTAGAAGAGGATGATAAAACGAATCTCGTAAAGAAAAGAACTAAAAGAACTCAGAATATTCTGAACTCCCATCGAAAACCCCTCTCCTAACTTCTCTGTTTTTCTGCTAAATAACTTAATGTTACTCATGTTTTTCTTTCCCCACTGTAATGTTTTTTATTTACCTCGATATAGGGAAGGTATACTTATTATATAAATTTATTTTATTCAACTAACATTATTTGGGCAGTAGTAGAATATTCGATCTCATTCCAGGCCAAAAATAAAACTTAAGAGGTTTATAAAGGACTAAAAACTCATTTTTTCTACAAAGCCCAATTTTTCCCTTACCTGGAGGAATGGAAAAGTCTCATTAAAGTCCAAATCTGAAATGGATCAAAGATCGGAAAAATTCAATAGTTTTTAGAAAAAATTGTAGCAAATAAAACCGCGAAATCGAGAAAAATTAGAAAAAATAACTTGTATATCCTCTCATTTATAACATGCCAAACACTTTTAATTGAGTTTTTAATGTCGAGTCTCTTGATTCAAATTTAACCTGAGGATTTTAGTTTAGAGAAGATTTCTACAGAGCCCTAATTTTAAATCTTCTTTTTTATTTTTTGCCAGCTTTGGCTCACTGTTGAATTTACCGGAGAACTACTATTTATTTTTAAAATCAGTCTCCTTCCAAAACCCAAACCCTCTCTAAATATTGAGTCCTTTTAAATATGAGTCCTTTCTAAAAATACTAAACTCTCTCACCGCTCAAACCTAAAATCCAAGACTCCGGGATAATATTTGCGGGAAGGAATTCAACAAAACCGGCTCAAGACTATCTTTTCCCTTTCTTCCAATAAATTTAAGAGCAATGACCCTTATCAAGGTGCGAATTTCAATGCTTAAGATCGGGGACTGACTTCCCTGGTTTATTCACTAAAAGACCGGGCTGTTTTTCCAGGTCTTTCAACCCTAGAAGTAGTATGGGTGATTAAAATGCAACTCGACGAAGTGATAATCATAAGGGCAAATTTTGATGAGTATTCTAGATACTCTCTCGACTACACCGACATTGATGCAGCACCTCTTGCAAGAGGACCTGCAAACCTAATGGCTGCAAATGACGCAACCCGCGCCCTGAGAACTGGGCCTGCCTTTGGAAATATGCTCCATTCAGGAGAAAAGGCTGCAAAACTTGCCCTTGAAAGGCTCCGAAAATTCCGATACTGATCCCGGATTTGCTTTACGCCTGATTTTACGCGTCCCTGGTGCTGGAAAACAGAAACCTTCCCTTCTCTGAGGAGGGGCTCCTGCCCTTTCCGGCAAAAACTTTATATAAAAAAACTCCTTCTATAGGTTGCTTCAAATCTGGAGTACCAGACCCCTGTGGCCGGGGTAGGGTAGAGGTTATCCTGTGGCCCTGTGGAGGCTACGATCCGAGTTCGATTCTCGGTCCCGGCCCTAAATAATTTTTAAATCGTTTTTTTAATCATTTATTTCTTTTAATTGTTTCCTTATTTATGTGGCTATGATGTCTCCTCATATCAGTGATTTTTTTCGTTTGAGATATATCTCTAAACAGACTATATCATCTACAAGTTATCTGTAACTTAATATCTGACTGCACTAGTTAATATCTGACTGCACTACTTAATATCCGACTGCACTGTATAGGCTTCAACCTTCGATTATCAAAAATGGAAATGAGAATTTACATGAAAGCACTCATCATAGACGGCTATGTGGACGAGCCTGCCTGCCTCGGGGTTCCCCCATACCTTTCTCCTTACCCCCGGTACATAGCAGGCGCCCTCAGGGAGCGCGGGCTCTCCGAAAATAATATCCATTACCTTACCATCGACACTCTGAGGGAAAACCCCCCTGAAGCCGGGGAACTTATAGGAAAAGCAGACCTTTTGATCATTATTGCAGGCATGACAGTGCCTGGAAAATATCTTCGGGCTTCTCCAATAACGCCTGGGGAAATCGAGGCAATTTTTCGGGCTGCAGGCGGCGTAAAAGTCATAGGTGGCCCAATCAGGCTCGGCTTCAGCAAGGAAGGCGGAAGGGCTGCAAAAGGTACTGAAGGCGGGATGAGCCTTGAAGGTGCAGTGCTTGCCAAGATGGATATCGAAGCTTTTGTTTATGATCTTTTAGAAGGACAGAGGGGAACTTGTGGGAGCGGAAGCTCTACTTCCGGACTGAGAATTCCGGAAAGAATTGAACACCGCTTCAGGACAACAGCAGAAATCGGACGCTGGGGACCTAAAGGGGCTTTTTTGATCAAGCAGCACCCGGATTACCCATACTGCATGTGCGAGCTTGAAACCTACAGAGGCTGCGGCAGGCAGGTCCACTGCTCTTTTTGCACAGAACCCTTTTACGGGACTTCTGATTACCGGCCTGTTGAAGATGTGATCACGGAAGTATCAGCCCTTTATTCTTATGGAGCTCGCTATTTCAGGGTGGGAAGGCAGCCTGACCTCTTCTCATACCATGGGAAAGATATTGGAGGGCCTGTCCCCAAACCCGAGCCGGAAGTAATTGAAAGGCTCTATAGGGGGATACGAAATTCTGCCCCGGAACTTTCCGTGCTCCATATGGACAATGCAAACCCGATCACGCTTGCAACTTACCCTGACGAGTCGGAGCAGATTCTCAAGACAATAATTAAATATCATACATCAGGGGACGTGACCGCATTTGGAATCGAAAGTGCCGACCCGAAGGTAATTGCAGCAAATTCCCTTAAGGCAAGTTCCGAGGAAGTTTTTGAGGCAATTAAACTTGTAAACAAGTTTGGGAGCGTTCGAGGGGCAAATGGGCTTCCTGAAATTCTTCCAGGCATCAATTTTGTGCACGGGCTGATGGGTGAGTCTAAAAAAACTTTTCAGCTTAATTACAATTTCCTGAAGTGCGTACTCGATTCAGGTTTGCTCCTGCGCCGAATCAACATCCGTCAGGTTATGGCTTTTCCAGGAACGCCGATTTACGGAAAAGACGAAGCTGCCAGAAAACATAAGAAGCTCTTTCTGGACTACAAAGAACATGTTCGGAAGACTATTGACCTTCCAATGCTGAGGCGCGTTGTGCCCGACGGCACGGTACTCAGGGATGTCATGTATGAGGTTCATGAAAAAGGAATAACCTTCGGAAGACAGCTTGGTTCATACCCCCTGCTGGTAGGAATTCCTGCTTCTCTGCCTTTGAGGAAATTTACCGACATTACCGTCACAGGGCACGGGATGCGCTCAATTACAGGTATTCCTTATCCTCTAAACATCAACACAGCTTCTTCTCTTGTCAAAGAATTACCCGGACTTGGCAGGAAAGCTGCAGATTCTGTGATTGCTGGAATTCCCTATACTGACAGAGAGGATTTTCTCAGGCGGGTACGTGAAGGAGAAAGTTTACTCAAATTCATTGAAATTTGATTTTTATGGTTTACGAGATTTTAATTATTTAGGCTGCAAGGTCAGTCACTCCGACCCCGAATGACAGCAAAAAGAGCTATCAGGACCGATCCCCCAAACCCGAGCAGTCCAACCCAGGAAAAAGTACCTCCGTTTAACAGGACATAAGTTGAGATGATAAGCAGGACAGCAAGATAGAATTCCTTTGAAAAAACATGTCCTCTGCTTCCTTTTTGTTTCACGGAGATTAATTTATCCCCCATCCCTTCCATTTTTTCGGCAACTTCTCTGATTGCAGCCCTTAACTCCGCTTTCTCGTCAACAGGTTCGGTGTTAAATTCAATATGAAGGGCAGCCCCTTTTGATGCATTAAGTTTTTTATAGGCTTCCATAAGTACCGGAATTGCAATAGTTTTAATATTGTATCTCGGGTCCAGTTCCAGGCAGACTCCCTCTATGAGCAGGATTGCCCTCTGCAAGGTTGAAAATTCTCCAGGGAGCCGAATATCATATTTCAGGCCAAGTTTGGCATAATTATCGCTCTGTCTGCCTTCAAGCCCGTAGTTCTGGTTTGCAATCAGGTTATCCATATCTTTTCTGAGCCTGTGGATATCCACATCACGGGAATCTGCGCCCCCAATTTTCAGAAAACTCTGGGTCGCTCCTTCCACATCACTGTTATTGATAGCATAATAAAATTCCAGCATATTCTTTTGAAGTTCATCATCGACACTGCCAACAGCCCCGAAATCGATAAAGGCAATAGTATCGTTCTCTTCAACCAGCATATTGCCTCCGTGAGGGTCTGCATGGTAAAAGCCGTCGATATAGACCTGTTTAAGGTAACTCTTGGTGATAGTACGCGTATATTCCGATTTCTTGCTTTGCGGCACTTGCATGTCAATTATGTCTTTGACCTGAATCCCCTGGATAAATTCCATTGTAAGAACATTGGCAGAACAGTAATCCGAATAAATTTTAGGCACAGTAACATTTTTCACATTCTTAAAATTGTCCTCAAAGCGCCGCATGTTAACTGCTTCAATTCTCAGGTCAACTTCCCGCGTAAGCATTTCCCGGATTTCCAGCAAAAAAGCATCAATATCAAAGTTTCCTCCTACCCCAAGAATTTTTTTCATAACAGGCTTGAAATCGTCCAGGATGGAAAGGTCAATATTTATAGTATCAATAAGGTTTGGACGGAGAATCTTTACAGCTACCGGCTTGCCTTCAATGAACCCTTTGTAGACCTGTGCAATTGAGCCGCAGGCAATGGGATTGGGATCAAAAGTATCAAAAATCTCAATAAAGGCTTTTGCTTTTCTCTCCCTTGCCGCCTTCAGTTCTTCTTCACTTTTTTTCCGATTACGCTCTGCACGCGTCTGATACTCACAGATGCACGCAAGGTCAAGAGATTCAGCCATTTCCTCAAAAGGCACTGGCTTAACCTTATCCTGAAGGTTTGCCATCTCAATAACATAAGGTTGGGGGACAATGTCAGGCCGCTTACTCATGGTCTGCCCCATTTTGATAAAGGTTGGCCCGAGCTCTTCGAAAGCCTGCCTGAGTTTTACCGCTGTCTGCCTGTTTTCGACATCAAAAGCACAAGTGCAATCAGGATTTGAAATGTAGTCTGTTCGCAAGTCCCGGTAGAGTTCCGGAATAAGGTTGTATTTAAAAAGAACTCTTGTAACCTCAAGATAGCGCTTTGTTTTCCCCAGCATCCCTCTATGGATTAGTCGTTATTGTTTAATAGAGTTTCTTTACGCTAATAGTACTTACGTAGTTGAATTCCAAAGTCAGTAAATGAAACCTTTAATACCATATACACTCTGAACCTGCTCAGCGAATCCATACAACAAATTGACTTTTACACAGGGTTTCGAGCTTCTCCCTGTGCGTGGATCATCTATTTTATGATATCACTCATTCGGGAGGCTAAAATTGAAATCTGAAAACACTATATGAAAAAAGATATTTACTTTGTGATTATAAAGCCTCTGAATCACATAATCAATTTCAAGATACTGAATTACTGAATAATTGCAGAATCTTTTTTATATAATGTCCCCCCTATACTCCTTAAGATTATTATGAGATTACCATGGATTGATGCATTAAAAGGATTCGGGATTATGCTTGTTGTATTTGCGCATTACAGCCTACCTGTGGCGCTTGATACTTACATATTTTCATTCCATATGCCGCTTTTCTTTTTTATTTCCGGATTCCTTTTAAATTTCGTCAAATATGCAGAATCAGCTACGGATTTTATAAAGGGGAGATTCAGATCCCTTATTGTACCTTACTTCGCTTTTGCAGTGCTTACCTGCCTGTTTTACTTTTTGCTGGATGAAGCATATAGCCCTGGGGTTACAAGTATTAAGTTTTTCGAAACTGATGCTCTTTACGGCATTTATTCAATCCTATACGCCCTGGGTCCAATGATCTCTTATAATTCACCTCTCTGGTTCCTGACCGGTCTTTTCGTAACCGAGCTGCTCTTTTACTGGCTTGCGAAGAGATATTACTGGCAGCCGGGAAAGCTTGTGATCTGGCTTACGGTAGCCGGAATTATCGGCTACCTTTATTCGGTTTATGTACCTTTCAGACTTCCCTGGAACGCTGATGTTGCTCTTACTGCTGTTGTCTTCTACGGAGCAGGAAATCTATTTAGAAAACTCCTGGAGTCAGAAGATGGGCTAAGTGCTGGTTCCCGTTTGCTGAAGTCAGATTCAGGGTTCAATAAAGTGTTTTCTCAGGTTAAGAATTTTTTTCCCTGGCTCTTTATCCTGGTGAGCCTGCTATATTTCGTGTATCTCCTGAAGTTTCCAACAGATAAGATCAACATGAACGTGCTGGAATACGGAGGGTTCTTTTCATTTTATTTCCTGGCTTTTTCAGGGATCTTTACTTTCGTTTATATATTCACAAAAATAGGCAGTTCAAAAGTGCTGGAATACTACGGGAGAAACAGCCTGATAGTGCTTGCGCTTCACTTCCCTATGAAGGATATACTGACAAAACTTTCCAAGATCATTTTTGAGATAGATCTCGATTGTTTCGGTTGCACAACATCTTTTGCACTGATCTTAACAGGGCTGAATCTTCTCGGCTTGGTGCCTGTGATTTTTATCATCAATAAATACTTCCCCTTCCTGGCGGGAAAGAATAGTTCTTCTGCGGGCTTTAAAGGTTTCAAAGTTCTTTTCAGGAAGTCTCCGGATTGATCATATTAATCAATTGACTTTCTGAATTCTCAAATGTTGCAGCTTCCGAGTTAATTTTTTTAATATATGAGAGTAATAGTTAGTGTATTGGGATGGAAAATGGGCGAAAAAATACCAAAAAACAGTTGGGGAGACAGAAAGAAAATAATAATTATCAGTATAGTTCTTATTTTTTTAGCTGCGAGTATAATTCTCTTCCTGTCAAGTAAATATTCCAAACCTTCTGGTAAAATAGTGTATGTAACCGCTAACGGGAGTGGAGATTTCAACTGCGACGGGAGTGATGATCAAGTAGAGATAAATCAAGCTCTTGCTTACGTGGCAGAAAACCCGCAGTTCACGACCGTTTATTTGAGGGGTCCCAATACATATGTCATCTCAAATAGCATTTTTATTGGAAGCAATATCGTTCTTGAAGGCGATTCCACAGCTGTGATCAAAATTAAGGATAAAGCAGGCTGGAAGGAGGAAAAGCCTTTAATTACGCAAATGGACAGTGCCGGAAATCACGATATTGTTATAAGGGGGTTTGAGATTGACGGAAACCATGACAACAATAGTGAAAGGGATAGGGGAAAGGGATATTACAATCTAATGTATTTTGTTAATTCCAAAAATATACAGGTTCACGATATTTACATGCACGACAGCCATGGAGATGGGCTGAAAGTCTCAAGAGGTTCAAATATTCAATTTTACAATAACACAGTGTACAAGTTAGGGCATGATGCCCTCTATATTATCTATTCTTCAAATGTAGAAGCCTGGAACAACAAAATAACATGCAGGACAAATAGTGGTTTGAGGATCTACAACACGAACCATGTAAGATTTCATAACAATGTTATCAACTCCGAAGGGGAAGGAGGAGCAGGAATTCAAGTCCAGAAAGCCGATCCGGCAACAGTAATGGATAACATAGAAATTTTCAATAACCTGCTTTATGAGACCAATGCCGCAGGTATCTGGATTACAGGTTATGGATCTAAGTATTCCAAAGATTCTGCAAAAGATGTGTACATCCATCATAACAAGTTTTACAAAACAGGTACTAATCAGGGTGCTGACTGGGCAGGAGGTATAGTGCTCAATGGCTTTCAAAATACTCTTATAGAAAATAACCTATTCGACGGATGCTACGGTGCAGCTATTGCCCACAAAAGAGTTACTAAAGCATTTTCAGCTCCAGGTTCGGGATATACAACTATTGTAAAAAATAATATAATAATTAATACACAGCCTAGTCATGCAGCTGGAAAAGGGTATGCCATATTTAATAAGTTAAACGGCACCCATTCATTTATCCTGGAAAACAACTGCCTTTCAAACAATGCTGGCGGAAATTATATGTATGCAAGTTCAACATCGGACGTTAAGGTTGACCCTGGGTTTGTGGAACAGGTGAGCAAAAACGAGTCTATGAAGAAAAATTTCCCGTGGAGTGAAACATTGTCTGCTGGACCGCAAAGACCTTACAAAAAAGAATAAACTTACGCGGTAGAAGCTCCTCATTTAATTTCTTGGCTTCTTAAGGGGTCTTTCCTTTTGTTAGATATTCAAAAAAAGAGGTAGTTCAAAGGTGTTGAAGCACTACGGGAAAGCCTGCTATTTTTCTAATCAATACAAAGCCTGCTATTTTTCTAATTAATAAATATTTCCCCTTCCTGGCAGGAAAGGGTAGTTCTTCTGTGGGGTTTGAAGGCTTCAAAGTTCGTTTCAGGAAATTTCCAGATTTATCGTGCTGATCTCTTGAGCTTTTGAATTTTCGAACATCTTAGAGAGGTTCAAAACTTCTCCATTGAGTTTTTGCAGCGTTCAACAGTTAAATTTTTTTAATATGGGGGAGAATAGTTCAGTGTATTTGGGATGAAAATGGACGGAAAAATATCAAAGCACAGATGGGAAGATGGAAAAAAAGTAGTAATTTTCAGTGTAATTCTTATTTTTTTAGCTGCAAGCATAATTCTCTTCCTGTCAGCTAAGTCTTCTAATAAGATCGTTTATGTAACTACCAACGGTAGTGGAGATTTCAACTGTGATGGAAATGACGATCAGGTAGAGATAAATAAAGCTCTTGCCTACGTGGCAGAAAACCGTCAGTTCACGACCGTTTATTTGAGGGGTCCCAATACATATGTCATTTCAGATAGTATTCTTATTGGAAATAATACCGTCCTTGAAGGCGATTCCACATCTGTGATTAAACTTAAAGACAAAGCAGGCTGGAAGAAAGAAAAGCCTTTAATTATGCAAATGGACAGTGCCGGAAATCATGATATAATTATAAAAGGGTTTGAAATTGACGGAAACCATGACAATAATAGTGAACTAAGCAGAGGGAAGGGATATTACAATCTAATCCACTTTGTTAATTCCAAAAATATACAGGTTCACGACATGTATATGCATGACAGCCATGGAGATGGGCTGAAAGTCTCAAAGGGTTCAAATGTTCGGTTTTACAATAACACAGTGTACAAATTAGGACATGATGCCCTGTATGCCATCTATTTTTCAAAAGTGGAAGCCTGGAACAACAGTATAACATGCAGAACAAATAGTGGTTTGAGAATTTATAACACAAACCATGTAAGATTTCATAACAATGTTATCAACTCCGAAGGGGAAGGTGGAGCGGGAATTCAAGTCCAGAAATTCAATCCGCCAATCGTTATGGATAATATAGAAATCTGCAATAACCTGCTGAATGAGACCAATAATGCAGGCGTCTGGATTACTGGTTATGGATCAGAATATCCTAAAGACTCTGCAACAGATATATATATCCATCATAACAAGTTTTACAAAACCGGTACTAACGGAGGTGTCGTGGGGTCAGGGGGTATAGTACTCAATGGTTTTCAAAGTACTCGCATAGAAAATAATCTCTTCGACGGATGCAAAGGTGCAGCTATTGCCCATAAAGAAATTAACGATGAATTTTCAGCTCTAGGCTCAGGATATAAAACTATTGTAAAAAATAATATAATAGTTAATACACAGACTAGTCGTGCAGCTGGAAAAGGGTTTGCTATATTTAATGACTTGAAAAACACCCATTCATTTATCCTGAAAAATAACTGCCTTTCAAACAACACCGGTGGAAATTATATGTATGCAAGTTCAACATCGGACATTGAGGTTGATCCTGGGTTTGTGGAACAGGTAAGCAAAAATGAGTCTATGAAGAAAAATTTCCCATGGAGTGAAGCAATGTCAGCGGGACCGCAAAGACCTTACCGAATAGATATTATTTACGCGTTTGAAGAATTTTTTCGCAAATTACCTATCACTAATATGATGTGATAAATGTATTCAAAACCTCTTAGAGTCGGACGAAATAAACCCTGCTAAGTTTACTGAACTTGATTACATCAACTTTCTAGTTGCTTTTTCACGAGTGTTTAACTGCACAGAGGCCTTAAGTGCAATTTTTTTGGATATTAAAGCTGCTTTTTAACACTATATGCCAAGCATATTGAAAAAAAGAAAATTTTTACGGCTTTGCCCGAATTCTTCTGAAAAAACCCTCAAAAATAAGGTTTTTTACTTCCTTAATGGTAAATCCGGCCTTTCAATGTTTTCTACTGTTTTTCTGTTAGTATTGTCTCCAATAAGAGAGCATGTGACAGGATTGATTAAGTCTTCAAATCGGGCAATAAGATGATTGCTGCTATGCACGTACTCGATGGCTATTATCTCACCTGACGGTTTCAGAACGCGCCTCATTTCCTTAAGAGCTCTCACAGGGTCAGGAATTGAACAGAGGACAAAGGTTGTAACAACATAATCAAAGCTGTTGTCCGGAAATTCCAGGTGTTCGGCGTCCATAAGGAGAAGAGTGACATTTTTCATTCCTCTGGCTTTCTCTCTGGCTTTTTCAAGCATCCTCTCACTATAATCAATTCCTGTAATCGAACAGCCCACTGGATAGCATTTCAGATTCCTTCCGGTTCCTACCCCGACTTCCAGAACCCTTCCGCTCAGGCCCGAAAGTGCCTCTTTTCTCCATCTCCGGAAAAAAAGAAGCTCAAGCGGTAGATCTATTAGCTCATAGATGGGTGCGATTCGGTTGTATTTAGAGGTCACGGACATTATAATCAAGTACCTTTTTTCTCCATGCTCGAGATGACTAATTTACAAGTCCTAGTGTCGAGTCAACAGAAAAATGTCGTATAAAATAGAATACGACTATTCAGAATCATTCAATCTTTGAGGATTGACGCAACAAAGTACAGTTTTCCGCGTTTTCAGTGGTTATAGAATCTGGAATGAATTAGTTAGCAAATCCCTTCCTAATTTAATTCTTAGAATCCATATATAAAATTGTAATGTTAGTAAGCACATTCAAAGTCAGAAAAATTAATTTCAAATTCAAGTATTCGTGAATAAAACTTTTTACGGTTTTGCTCGGATCTTCCTGAAGACGTCTCTGAAAGCCAGGTTTTCGACATCCTCAATTGTAAATCCGGCCTTGCCTATAATTTCTGTGGTTCTCCTGTTTTCATGGAATCCAAAAACTGCGATTAAAACCGGATTGACAAAGTCTTCAAACCGGGCAAGAAAACGATTGCTACTGCGCACGTGCTCTAAGTTGATCATTTCTCCTGATGGTTTCAAGACACGTCGCATTTCTTTCAGAGCCGTTAGCGGGTCAGGGATTGAGCAGAGGACAAAGGTTGTTACCACATAATCGAAGCTTTTGTCAGGAAATTCCAGGTGCCCGGCATCCATCAGGAGAAGCGTGACATTTTTCATATCTTCGGCGCTCTTCCGGGCTTTTTCAAGCATCCCCTCACTGTTGTCGATCCCTGTTACCGAACATCCCGGAGGGTAGTATTTCAGATTCTTTCCAGTCCCTATTCCTACGTCCAGAACCCTACCTTTGAGGCCTGAGAGAGCTTTTTTTCTCCACCTGGCAAAAAAGAAAAACTCCAACGGCCATTCCATCAGGTTATAGATAGCTGAAATCTTGTTGTACTTTGAGGTTGCGGGCATCACATGAAAGTATGTTTTCCTGATGGTTAGCTTTTTTGAAGGATTCAAGGAAAATATAAAAGGTCAGAAAAGAAATGTCAGGAAAAACTTGAAGGAAATCTTCTCATCCAGAAAAAATACTCTCATTTCAAGGTTTTTCTCCTCAAAAGTTCCGTTTGCCTGAAGTTCTGAAGTCCGGAAAACCGATTCATATTTAAGTATTTGGAATAATATCACGCAACAGATTTTTAAATCTCTGGCTCTAAGACATTTTTAGTCTCAAAGGCATATTACTCTACAAGCATTCCATTGTTACTCTACAACCATTCCATTGTTACTCTACAAGCATTCCATTGTTACTCTACAGGCGTTCATTACTCCAATAGAAATTCTATCATGCTGATTCATTTCACAAAGATCACATTAAAGATTACAAAGAGGAAAACCGATGAGCAATATTTTACGTAGAGGTAGGCTGGAAGCCGCCCAGAACGAGGAAATTTTACGCTATACGTCCTCAATGGAAGCTGACAGGTGGATTTTTGATGCTGACATAGCAGTGGATCTTGCTCATACAGTTATGTTGAGAGAGCAGGACATTATAAATAAGGAAGACTGCAGCAAAATCCTTAGCGGGCTTTTGAGAATCAGGGAAGAAGGGATGGAAAAGCTCGATTTCAGCTACGAAGATATTCACATTTCCCTTGAGTCGAGGCTCATAGATATGGTTGGAGAAGACGTCGGAGGCAGGATGCACTCCGGGCGTTCCAGAAACGATGAGGTTTCAACATGCATCCGGCTGGCCCTAAGAGAAGAGCTTACAGGACTGCTCGAAGAGATCTTTGCCCTTAGAAATACTCTTTTCAGTCTTGCAGAAAAACACATCAATACACTCATGCCTGGTTTTACTCACCTGCAACATGCCCAGCCTACAACGCTTGCTCATCACCTATGTGCCCACGAAGCTGCCCTCGGCAGAGACTTTGACCGGGTTCAGGATGCTTTTTCGAGGGTAAACATCTGTCCTCTGGGAGCTGCTGCGTTTGCCTCTACGGGTTTTAACCTTAACAGGAAACGGACTCAAGAACTTTTGGGTTTTGAAGGTTTGCTGGAAAATTCAATGGATGCGGTCAGCAGCAGGGACTATCTTATTGAGTGTGCCTCGGTGTTTACAAACATGATGATAAACCTGAGCCGGATGGCTGAAGAACTTGTGGTCTGGTCTTCATCCGAATTCAATTTCATTGAACTTGATGATATGTACGCCTCCACCTCCTCGATAATGCCGCAGAAGAAAAATCCGGACACTGCCGAACTCATGCGCGGGAAAACAGGAGTCGCCGTCGGAGCTCTCATGTCTCTGGTTACGATATGTAAAGGCCTTCCCCTGAGTTACAACAGGGATCTGCAGGAAGCAACTCCAAATATCTGGCGCTCGGTTGAAACCGTCAGAGCTTCTGTAAGGGTAATGGAAGGGATGATAAGGACCATGAGAGTTCATCCTGAAGTGCTCGCCGCCCAGTCAGTTGTCGGTTTTACGACAGCTACCGAACTTGCGGATACAATTGTCCGGGAAACCGGAATCCCATTCAGGACTGCCCACCAGATTGTAGGGATGCTGGCAAAGGAAGGAGAAAAACCTACCATGGAAAAGATTGATTCCGCGGCCAAAATTGTGCTGGGCAAATCTCTTTCAGGCCTAGGACTGACAGAAAATATGATAAAGGAAGCCCTTGATCCGGTTTCAAACATAAAAAGAAGGAAACTTACTGGCGGGCCCGCACCAGAGGAAATGCGGCGTTACCTTTCAAAAAGACAGACTGAGCTCGAACTTAACAAGCAGGAAATTGCAACCCTGAAAGACATCATCGACTCTGCTTTTGAAAATCTGCTTGCAATAGTTAATGAGTACAGGAAAGCTTGAGTGGTTAGTTTAAGACGAAAACACATTTAACTTTAATATTACCTTTGACCTCTCTTAGTATCGCACAAAATACATATTATCTCTTAGTATCACACAAAATACATATTATCTCTTTGTATCACACAAAATACATATTATCTCTTTGTATCACACAAAATACGTATTATCTCTTAGTATCGCACAAAATGTATCGCATTTTGGATAGTATCATTATATAATATCTCAAAAAATAAGCAGAAAAGGGATTATTCATGGAATTCAAACAGGGCGACTGGGTCCGCATTGAGAAGAACGGCACAGTCTACGAAGGTAAAGTAATGCCTTCAATGGAAGGATACATTACAATAAAAATGAAGAGCGGTTATAATGCCGGTTTTTCTACGGATAGAGTCCGGATAACCCCTCTGGAAAACAACGGAGAAACTGCAAACGGAGGCAGAAACGGCTTGAAGGAATGCCGGCCGGAAAGAGGAGAACCCTCAGATTCTGGAAAAAAGCTCCCAAAAGTAGCGATTCTTTCAACAGGTGGAACCATTGCCAGTAAGATTGATTACCGGACAGGAGCAGTTTCATCCCAGTTTACCGCTGATGATATCCTTGCAGCAATTCCTGAACTCAGGGAAATAGCTGATTTCAAAGGCAGGGTAATCTCAAGTATCCTCTCGGAAAATATGGATTCTGAATCCTGGCAAAACCTTGCCAGGGCAGTTGTGGAGGAGATTGAAGCCGGAGCGGACGGAGTAATCGTTACCCATGGAACGGATACAATGATGTACACTGCTGCAGCCCTTTCTTTTATGATAGAAACGCCTGTACCTATTGTTCTGGTTGGTTCCCAGAGAAGTGCCGACCGTCCCAGTAGCGACAACGCCATGAATGGAATCTGTGCAGCCTGCGTTGCTATAAGCGACATTGCCGAGGTTTCGGTTGTCATGCATGGCACAACCTCGGACGATTTCTGTGAGATCCACCGTGGTACGAAAGTCCGGAAAATGCATACTTCACGCAGGGATGCTTTCAAGTCCGTAAACTCTCTTCCGATAGGGGTTGTAGACTACAATACAAGGACGATAAAAACTTTCATCGATTATACAAGACGCGGAGAAAAACCTCTCAAATTCAAGCCCGGAATGGAACCTAAATGTGCTCTGGTGAAGTTTACCCCAGGTTCAGACCCCTCAGTTCTTGACTGTTATATTGATAATGGTTACAGAGGACTGGTTCTCGAAGGTACCGGTCTCGGACACGTTTCTACAAAATTGATCCCCATGATCCAGAAAGCCACTGATGCAAAAATGCCTGTTATAATTACATCCCAGTGCCTTAACGGCAGAATTTGCGACCGCGTCTACGATACCGGCCGAGATATGATAAAAGCAGGCGCAATCGAAGGGGAAGATACCCTGCCTGAAACCGCACTTGTCAAGATGATGTGGGTTCTCGGCCAGACCGATGAATTTGACAAAGCCATTGACATGCTCAGGGAAAATATTAGTGGAGAAATTACTGAGTGCACTCTGAAGTAAAAGAGAAATATAATAACAAATCAAGAATAATAACAAATCAAGAACGGAATCAAATTCGTCAAGAAATGCATAAAATTAGTCAAGAAAGGCGTCAAATTGGTCAAGAAAAGAATCAAATTAGTCAAGAAAGGAATCAAAGAATTAATCAAAAAATAAATACAGAGAGATTGCCCTCAAGAAAAAGGGGATTGGCTCCAGCAAGGGCTCGTAAGAGGGTCACTAACTGGAATATCTCTTTAGTGGGTGACCCACGAAACCTGTTCGAAAATCTGTGGGGGAGAAAAGCCTTTTAGATTTTTATTTCCAACATTTATCAGCCGAGAGCCTTACTCCATCATCGGTCAGTGTAATTTCTGGAGTCCCAACAAAGATGGAATCGTGTATATTCGCACCGTTTAAGGTTTGCCGGGGAATATCGTCTATTTTAACTTCACGATCAGCTAGATATATTTTCTTACCTCCGACATGAAAGGTTCCAGTCACTGCGACGTATCCATCTTCTGTGATTCTGGCATTGAAAATAACAGCATCATCTTCTTTTCTTGTTAGCGTGAAACCATTTCCTTTCTCGATTTCTCCTTCCACATCAAATTTCTCGTTAATTTGAATAAACTTGTTCTTGTTGATTTCTGCTATGAGATTGGAGTTTTCATCCTGAATCTCTGTTGTCAGAATCAAACCGCTATCGCCATTTTCCAGTGTAAACAAGGATATCTTATCTTTGCTGTTCTGATCTACCTGATATGACACTCTATATATTGGATTTGCGTAGATGTTCGCTCCCAGAATTAGCATATAATCTTCGTGAGCCATGTGGTTTTCACCTGTGAATATTTATCATATTATTTATACCTACAATCATATAAAAACATCTTTTAACCTATCCGCATTTTGAAAAACGAGAGCATTTGAGAATAATAAATCAATAATCTTTTTCGTGGCATCTTATTATTAATTGCCTTAATAGAGTCTTTGAATTCTATCTACTGGCTTATTTTATGCATGCACTCACTGCTTTGTGTCGCGCTCTACAGCTGATTGATATTGATCTCAGAATTTTTTTGTTGATCTTTATTTTTTTACTAAGCCTGGCTGCTACAAAAAGCCTACAAAACGCGGAAAACGCCTGAAGTGAGAGTAGTGAGCTCACTTGAGAACGAAGGCAACGCACAAAAGTTATTTTTTTGTTTCTTACTGCAAATCCGGAAAAAACGATAGAATACTTTTCTTCTATTTTTCGCCTTTCTCTGTGCAAAAAGGTTATGCTTTTGGATAGTTCAATTCAAAGATAAATAGCGAGCTAAATAATTCTTTTTTCGAAGCAAAAAAGCAAGAAATAGTGAGTAACTGCAGAAAAAAGGACGCAGCCACAAATATTTCAAAAACACAACAGATTTAATGGTTGAAATAGTGAAATAAAGAAACAAGTCATATAATATAATAGCAAAGTCTGCCGGATGACTGCCAGATGGAAGATGTGGACAAAAAAGAACTGAGTGAACGAGATATCTGTACGAAATTCATTACACCTGCGATCAAACAGGCTAACTGGAGAGAACGCCAGATCAGGGAAGAGGTTAAACTTACAAACGGCAGGATCATTGTCAGTATATTATTCCTTCGGTTAACAATATATCTTTATTAGATCTGGGATTTTTGGTCGTGGCCGTGAGTCATTGATCAATTCTGAAAATACGAGTGCTACCTCTGCATTCGAGAGAAAATGCAGAAAGATTATTGTGCTCATGGTTGTCAGTAACTCGCAGACACGACCCTTTTTTTATTAATATGGAATGAATTTCATTTGTAATCGGTTTACGATTTTTATGCACAACTTCGAATATAATATGTAGTGATTTTCCTACATGAATGTTAGATATTCAGCATGAAAAAATAGCACTTTTAAGCTTTTCGTATCTTGACCGAATACAAATGGTTAAGTCCCTTCTCTATTTAAAAGGCCTATACTCGCTTTTTCTGTCACTTATCTGGAAAGGAGAGGAATAATAGTTTTTTCGCTGACTTACTTAGAGCCTATCCGAAAAGTGTTGTGACCTACTACTATACCTTTTATAATAGGTAATATGCACAATCAGAACGGATATTCGAATATTATACAGCCTATTGTAACTTTACGACATACCATTATTGACTTTTCGGTAGGTCTTGTTCGGTACTTTTTTCTTAAATACGGAGGTTCAATCAGGATTGGTTTTATAAATTAACTTGGACAGTTGATGGTTTTAGGGATATTGGAAGAAGGAGTGAAATATCAGGGACTAAGGTTAAGTTGTTCCTAACCATAAACCTATTATTTAATTGTGATGTTTGGACGTGGGTTCACCTGTACAGATGCCCGCATTCAAAATAAGCATAAAGACGGGGTATTCGTGACCCTCCGCGCTCCAAAAATAATAAAAACTGCATGATTTTCCCTCTACTTTTTGAATGGTATATTTTGTTTTCTTCGGCATTCTACATCATGTATGAATCCAGAACATATGGTCGATTACATCGGGATCGCTTGCAAAAGAGATAATGAGACTCATATAGATACTTGAAAATTCGCCATCATTAAGCTTACTTTTAATGTCATTGATTATTTTTCGTAGTTAACCTGCATGAGTTTTCACCTTGTAAGTCTTCAGAAGAAAACGAGGTTGATTCTAATGTTCACTGTTGAACGTTTAGACAACAGCTAGACTAATCATTAAAGGTAGTTTAAAAGCATCTTATAGGGTCTTAAAGAGAAAAACGCAAAGGTTTTGTTACCTTACAATACCTACGTATCTTATATTATTCGATGCTTGTTTAGTTTTTCTGTTACTGTGAACTTCACAGTAAATTCCGTCCCGTTATCTCTTTTCAGTTCCAGTTTTCCATCTAACTGGTCTACGAGGGAAATTATCAGCTGAAGCCCAAGAGTACTAGATCTTCAATATCAAGGTTTTCAGGAATTCCCACTCCGTTGTCTAAAACAGTCAGGGTATGACTGGTACTCCTACAGTCTCCTACCTTGTATTCTCCTTCAAGAGTTATGCAGATTATCAAAAGTATCACAGCAAGGAAAATCTTCAAAGAATATACTGAGATTAAAAAACAGCTTTGGGTGGCGAACAGTGGAGCGATGGGGGATACATTGGAACAGTGGGGGATGGAACAACTTCCGATTTTTGTAAAAGTAAAAATTTAAAAAGTAAAACACAGTTATTTATACCTAGTAAGAAAACTTATATAGTAAAAAGTATTATAATAATGCTGGTTATTAAAAATTTTTTATAGTATAGAAAATTATAAAAGGAGCAATTCTTATGGCACTACCCACAATCGGAAAGTTTACCCTCCATAACGGAGGCGGGTTCGTTTGCAAACCACAGTTTAAATACATGGATGACTCTGGTAATACAGTCATCACAGACAAAGGGGAAGATATCACACTCGGTTTCACCCATGAAGCTGATCCAAAAAATTTCGGCGTTCCAAACGGTTCGATCATTACACTGATAGCATTTGTTGTTTGGGGTAAAGACAACGAAGCTAAACAGTCATTTATATACGATAAGAACAGCCCGGACATTGCGGATTATACAATTACGGGAACTACACTAGATAACACACTTGGTTTGATTGGAATACGGAAACCAGCACAACACTAAATAAAAACTATGGGTAAGGTATTTACCTTACCCTACAGTTAACCCTGAACACAATCAAAAAACATTGAACAAGAATATTTTAAAATAAAGAATGCACCGCCTGGATCTCATGGACTATTTCATTCTGGTTCTTCAATAAAGAATTAATTACTTTAATTACAGTTATTATTGTTTTAATTGAGGCTCTTCTTGGTTTAATTAAACAAATCAACACCTTATGCATTATAAACAAAATATCTATTTATAATTTATAAGAAACGTCAAAAGATATGGAACTGAAGCTCCGTATCATTGTTTTCTTAAATTGACTATAAGTTTTGATAAATTTATATAATTAATCTTCTTATGTTTTAATATGAAGTCCTTTGAACTTCCACTTTCGATTTGGGCATATGTTGGCGGGATTGTTGTTTTGGGTTTAGAGCCTATCCGAAAAGTCAATAATACATGTTGAAAAGTTACAATAGATCTATAATATTCGAGCATCCATTCCAGTTTTGCATATTGCAGATTGTAAAAGTTATGTGGTATTTAACGACTCCAAAAAATACATAATGGTTGCTCTAGAATGTAATTAATAGGTTTTAGCTCGTGGTTGCCCTTTTGTTGACTCCAAAAGTT